>OGDX01000583.1_pt1 | contig 25799 bp, 25 predicted proteins | sample 1570461 | NCBI WGS metagenome assembly OGDX01 (sample SAMEA2582172, study PRJEB24529) | metagenome
CACGTCGGGCGCGGGTTTGGGGCGCGCCACCGCGTCGGCGCCGACCACGCAGTCCATCAGGTGTTCGAGATGCTTGTAGGTCAAAGCCAGATTCTTCCAGGTGTCCAGATTGAAACTAGCCGCATCCATATGGACATGGAACCCGCAACTGTCATTCACTTTTGCATTACAGATGTCAAGCACCCAGCATACCGTTTCCAGCTCTTTCAGGCCATTCTCACCCACCAGTATCGGGCTGACCAGCTCGAAAGTATTATTTCCCTGCAGGCTGCTGTCCGTCACCAGCTTCCAATCATCCCTAGGCCTCTTAATAAGTCCAGCATATTTATCTAACTCTCCAGCAGCAGTAATACGACGAATCCATTCTTCAAGAGTAATATAAGATTGAGCATCATTAGCATTAACACCGCCTTTAAATGGTTCTAATATTCGTTCTCTGTCTTTTTTATCAAGTCCTTCGTGAGGCTGCTAAAATGGCTGTCTGCAAAATAAACGTAGACTCCGATATCCGTATAGCTATGACGGCTGCTATCCGTAAGCACTTTATTGAGAAACCCGGCGATTTTGATCCCCGTAAGTATCTTGCTCCGGCAAGAGACCTTATCGAAGAGGTTGTTTCTCATAAAATCGAGACTGTTCTCGGCTGCGCAGACAAAGCGTAATTTAAGAAAAATCGAGAGCCGCCAAGGCTGAGTGTTAATAAGGCAGTTTTGCTTCAAAACAACATCTTTTTGCGCAATAATTCGTTAAACCCCGCAGATATGCGTTAGCATTATCTGCGGGGTTTGCCTTTTCTTGCATCAAAAATATATTATTTTGAAGTGCGTTGCAGTTTCGTAGTTATAAAAATTCTTTTATGCTGAAGCCAAGAAATGAGGCAAGGCTGTCGCCTTGCGAGGCTTTTTGGCAAAAGCATAATGGGTTTTTATGCGAGAAACCAATACTTCCTTATGAACACTCAGCCAAATGGCGGCTCTTTTTTTGTCCGATTTTTCCTTTTTACGACATTTTTAATGCTGTAAAAGTAATATCAAATTTTAATGTCTATGTTGCACAAAAGAAAAAAATTTTTTTGTGCAAAGAGCGGTTTTAGTTATAAACTATCACAATATATAGTTGTTGAAACTGAAAAATACTCAAAAAATTCATAGATATTGTGTTTTGCTCTTGCAAAAAGAACCTGTGTGTAGTAATATATATCTATGACGCGACAAAAACATATGACTGCGCGAAAAAATTAATTGTATATAAATCAATCATAAAAGGGGCAGAAGTAATGAAAATCATCAAGAGAAACGGCGCCGAGGAGACATTTGACCGTCAAAAGATAAAGGACGCCATAGCTAAGGCGAATAACGAGACAGACGGCACGCCTGAGCTTACCGACAGGCAGATAGATTATATTTCTCTTGTTATAGAGGATCACTGTAACGAAATGAATCGCGCACTCTCCGTGGAAGAGATACAGGAGCTTGTCGAAACCCACATCATTTTGCAGGGTGCTCCCGAGACCGCCAAGAGATATATCCGCTATCGCTTCACCAGAAACCTTGCCCGTGCCTCAAATACCACCGACAACCAGATATTGTCTCTTATCGAGTGCAACAATGAAGAGGTTAAACAGGAAAACTCAAATAAGAACCCTACCGTAAACTCGGTTCAGCGTGACTATATGGCTGGCGAAGTCAGCAAGGATTTAACCAAGAGAATTCTTCTTCCCGAGGATATAGTAAAGGCTCACGAGGAAGGCCTTATTCACTTCCACGACGCCGACTATTTCGCTCAGCATATGCACAACTGCGACCTTGTAAATTTGGAGGATATGCTCCAAAACGGTACCGTTATTTCGGGTACCATGATAGAGAAGCCTCATTCGTTTTCTACTGCTTGCAATATAGCTACGCAGATAATAGCACAGGTTGCTTCAAATCAGTACGGCGGTCAGTCGATTTCACTTGCGCATTTGGCTCCGTTCGTTCAGATTTCGCGCGAAAAAATAACACGTCAGGTGAGAGCCGAGATGGAAGAATTCGGCATTGATGCAGACGACGAGCAGGTTAAGAGCCTTGTCGAAAAGCGCGTCCGCGACGAGATCAAGCGAGGCGTTCAGACTATACAGTATCAGGTCGTAACTCTTCTCACCACAAACGGTCAGGCACCGTTTGTAACCGTCTTTATGTATCTCAACGAGGCTAAAAACGAGCAGGAGAAAAAGGACCTTGCAATAATAATCGAAGAGGTTTTAAAGCAGCGTATAAAGGGCACCAAAAATGAGGTGGGCGTATGGGTCACTCCCGCATTCCCTAAGCTTATTTACGTGCTTGAAGAGGACAATATAACCGAGGATTCGAGATTTTGGTATCTCACAAAGCTTGCCGCCGAGTGTACGGCAAAGAGAATGGTTCCCGATTATATTTCGGAAAAAATTATGTTGAAGCTTAAGATTGATAAGAACGGCAACGGCAACTGCTATACCTGCATGGGCTGCCGCAGCTTCTTAACTCCGTACGTCGATGAAAACGGTAAGCCGAAATATTACGGCAGATTCAATCAGGGTGTTGTAACCATAAATCTCGTAGACGTCGCCTGCACAGCCGCACGTGACGGCAGCAAGAGCGAAGAAAAATTCTGGCAGGTTCTCGATGAAAGACTTGAGCTTTGCCACAGAGCTCTTCAGTGCCGCCATGAAAGACTTGAGGGCACACTCTCCGACGCAGCCCCCATACTCTGGCAGTACGGTGCGCTTGCAAGGCTCAAAAAGGGCGAGCCTATCGATAAGCTTCTTCACGGCGGTTATTCCACGCTCTCGCTCGGCTATGCCGGACTTTGGGAGTGCGTTTATGAGATAACAGGCAAAAAATTAACCGAAAAAGAGGGCGAGGAGTTTGGTCTGCGCGTAATGCAAAGGCTTAACGACGCCTGCGCCGAGTGGAAAGCTGCCGAGAATATAGACTATTCTATTTACGGTACACCGCTTGAGTCCACAACGTATAAATTCGCAAAATGTCTTCAGAACCGTTTCGGTATCATAAAGGGCGTTACAGACAGAAATTACATCACAAACTCCTATCATATCCACGTCACCGAAAAGATAGACGCATTCAGTAAACTTGAACTTGAATCCAAATTCCAAAAGCTCTCACCGGGCGGAGCCATTTCGTATGTCGAGGTTCCCAATATGCAGCAGAACATCCCTGCGGTACTTGAGGTAATGAAGTTTATCTACAACAATATTATGTACGCCGAGCTTAATACAAAGTCGGATTATTGCCAGGTGTGCGGCTATGACGGAGAAATACAGATAGTCGAGGAGGACGGCAAGCTTGTGTGGCGTTGCCCCAACTGCGGCAATGAGGATCAGTCTAAGATGAACGTTGCAAGACGTACCTGCGGCTATATCGGTTCTCAGTTCTGGAATCAGGGCAGAACTCAGGAAATAAAAGAAAGAGTGCTTCATCTGTAATGAATTACGGTGCTATTAAAAAATGTGACATCGCAAACGGAGTGGGCGTGCGCACGGTGCTTTTTGTATCGGGCTGCACACACCACTGCAAGGGCTGCTTCCAACCCGAAACGTGGAACTTCGATTACGGCGAAAGGTACACAAAGGAGACCGAGGATGAAATAATCGAGTCCTTAAGGCCGGACTATGTAGACGGCATAACTCTTCTCGGAGGAGAGCCGTTTGAGCCGGAAAATCAGCGTGAACTCGTAAAGCTGCTTCGGCGTATAAAGAAAGAACTGCCGCAAAAGACCGTGTGGAGCTTTTCAGGGTACACCTATGAAGAGTTGACGGGCGACAGCCGCGCCGTGTGCGAGGTTACAAATGAGATGCTGTCTATGCTCGATGTGCTTGTTGACGGCGAATTCGTAGAGGCCAAAAGAAATATTTCATTGAGATTTCGCGGAAGTGAAAATCAGAGACTTATTGATATGAACAAAACGCGAAAAGAGGGCAAAATAGTCCTGTGGGACAAATAAAAGCTACGGGTGTGAAGGCTTTCTTCGCATCCGTTTTGTCTTTTCGGTATATCTGAAACAGTATGCGCCGCGCTTGTTATATTCGGCGCGTTGTGTTATAATCATTGTTGTACTTTATGTGTAAGGTCACTATCACCCAAGGAGATGCAAAATATTATGGAATATGTATTTTCGGACAGAATTTCGGCTCTTCAGCCGTCCGCAATCCGTGAAATATTAAAGGCTACGGCAGACCCTGCGATAATCCCGTTTGCCGCAGGCGTTCCCCGTAGACGACGTAAGACGTATCAGCGCAAAAATTTTTGAGAACGAGCCTATAACGGCTCTTCAGTACGGCGTTACCGAGGGCTATGAGCCGCTCAGAAAAACCGTTGCCGATTATATGAAGAAAAAGAACAATATAGGAAGAGACTTCGATAAGCTTATCATAACCTCGGGAGCTACTCAGGTTATGGATTTGGCAACGAAATCGCTCTGCAATTTCGGCGATATAATAGTATGTGAAAATCCGTCGTTTATCGGCTCGCTTAACTGCTTCCGCTCTTACGGCTGCAAGCTTAAGGGCGTTCCGGTTGAAGAGGACGGTATGGATATGAACGCTCTTGAAAAGGTTCTTAAAGAGAATAAGAACGTGCGTTTTATTTACACCATACCCAATTTCCAAAATCCGTCCGGCAGAACTATGTCGCTCGAAAAAAGAAAGACCTTGTATGCACTTGCCAAAAAATACGGCGTGTTAATTTTAGAGGACAACCCATACGGCGATTTGCGTGTGTCGGGTGAAAATGTACCTACCGTCAAGAGCATGGATGAGGACGGTATCGTAATATACGCCGGCTCCTTCTCAAAGGTGTTGGCACCGGGTATCCGCGTTGCTTACGTAATAGCTCCGGAGCCGATTGTCGCAAAGATGACAGTCTGCAAGCAGGGGCAGGATGTTCACACGGCAATGTTTAATCAGATGCTTGTATACGAGTGGATGAGCACTACCGATTTTGAAGCGCATATAGGCAAAATCCGCGATATTTACCGCCGTAAGATGACTCTTATGTGTGACCTTATAGATGAAAAGCTCGGCGACCTTGTATCGTATGTACGCCCCGAGGGCGGAATGTTCGTCTGGTGCGAGCTTCCCGAAAAAATCGATATGCTTGACTTTGTAAAGCGAGCCATTAAGGAAAAGGTGGCTGTTGTTCCCGGTACTGCATTTATGGTGGAGGACGGCGACACCACTAATTGCTTCCGTATGAATTACACCACACCCTCAGATGAAAATATCGTACTCGGTATGGAAAGACTCGAAAAGGTTAAAAAAGATGTCTGTTGATTTAGCTGATATAAATATTGTAAAATCTGTTCTCGCACGGCACGGCTTCGCGTTTTCCAAATCTCTCGGGCAAAACTTTTTAATCGACAGCAGTGTTTGTCCGCGTATGGCAGACGCCGCGGCAACAGACAAGTCTTACGGAGTGCTTGAAGTCGGACCCGGCATAGGGGTGCTGACGAGCGAGCTTTCAAAGCGCGCTGAAAAGGTCGTTTCGGTAGAGCTTGACAAGCGGCTCTTGCCGGTGCTTCACGAAACGCTTTGTGACTGCAATAATGTGGAAATAGTAAACGATGATATTTTAAAGCTTGATTTAAAAAAGCTTATATCTGAGAAGCTTGCCGATTGCAGCGAAGTGACGGTGTGTGCAAATTTGCCGTATTATATCACTTCACCCGTAATTATGAAGCTGCTGTCCGAGCAGCTGCCGCTTAAAAAAATAGTGGTTATGGTTCAAAAAGAGGCGGCAGACAGATTTTGTGCCGAAGTCGGCGGTAAAAATTCCGGAGCGGTAACGGTAGGCGTGAATTATTATGCCGATGCAAGGCTCTTGTTTCCCGTCCCGAGAGAGAGCTTTATACCGAGTCCAAAGGTTGACAGCGCGGTGATTGAATTGACGCTTCTTGACGGCAAAAGGGTGACTCCTAAGAGCGAAAAAGTATTTTTCAATACGGTCAAAGCGGCATTTTCAATGCGTCGCAAAACAGCTGTAAACGGCTTGTCGGGCGGACTTTGCATATCAAAGGAGGCTGCGGCGGCGGCAATAGAGCGTGCAGGGCTGTCGCCTACGGTGAGAGCGGAAAAGCTCTCAATGGAGGAGCTTTCACGGCTCTCAGATGAAATAGGAAAGGAGCTGAAATGATGTATAGCTATAAAACCAAGGGAACCTGCTCAAGGCAAATAGATGTGGAGCTTGACGGAGACGTTATCAAGGATGTTAAGTTCTACGGCGGATGTAACGGAAATCTTCAGGGTATTTCGGCGATAGTGCGCGGTAAATCCGTGGAGGAGGTCGAAAAGGCTTTCTCTGGAATCAAGTGCGGATTTAAAAACACATCTTGCCCCGACCAGCTTGTCTGTGCGCTGAAGGAAGCCAAGGCTCACGAAGGCAAATAAGCCTCCGAAAAGCCGTAATGCATTATAATAAAAAGGCGTCATCAAAATTTTGATGACGCCTTTACGTTTATGCTGCTGCGATTTTATTTTTTCTTTTTCTTAGCTTTTTTGCCTGCGGAAGCGGCTGTTTTTGCGGCTGCCTTTTTTTCTGCCGGCTTTTTTTCGGCTTTTTTTTCAGGGGCCTTCGCCTCTGCAACTTTTTTCTCTGTGATTTGTTCGGCTGCCTCTTTTTTTACCTTTGCAGGCTCGCCTGCCGGATATGTCTCGCCGTTGAATGCGGATTTTGTATGCCAAATGTTATCGGCATATTCATGTATTGCCCTGTCTGCCGAGAAGATGCCTGCACCGGAGATGTTCATAAGCGACATCTGCTGCCACTTTTTCTTATCCGCCCAAACAGAAACGGCGTACTGCTGCATACGTCTGTAATCGGCAAAATCGGCAAGAACCATATACGGGTCATTGTTGATGATGTTGGCAATTTCGGGGAAACGCTTTCCTGCAATATCATTTTTCGCGATGAAGTCAATGACGTTATGCAGCTCTTGATTGTTGTTGTAGTAATTCATCGGGTTGTAGCCGCGGCGCTTGAGTTCGTTTACCTCCGGAGTTTTCATGCCGAAAATAAAGATGTTGTCGCTGCCTACGGCGTCATGGATTTCAATGTTTGCACCGTCCATTGTGCCGAGGGTTATGGCGCCGTTGAGCATAAGCTTCATATTGCCCGTACCGCTCGCCTCTGTGCCGGCAAGAGAAATCTGCTCCGAAATGTCGGCGGCCGGCATAAGCTTTTCGGCCATTGTTACGTTATAATCCTCAATGTAAACAACCTTGAGTCTGCCATTTACGTCGGGGTCGTTGTTTATCATTTCGCCGAGAGCATATATAAAGCTGATTATTTTCTTCGCCATATAGTAGCCTGCGGCTGCCTTTGCGCCGAAGATGTAAGTGTGCGGAGTATAATCAATACTCGGATTTGCCTTAATCATAAGGTAATCGGCAAGAATATTGAGCGCGTTGAGATGCTGACGCTTGTACTCGTGAAGTCTCTTTACCTGCACGTCAAAAATTGAGGTCGGATCAAGCTCTATGCCGGTATTTTTCTTAACGAGTGCGGCAAAATGCTCCTTGTTGTGCGTCTTGATTTCACGCAGCTTTTCGAGAATCTTTTCATCGTCCTTGAATTCACGGAGCTTTAAAAGTTCGTTTGCGTCATACACAAAGCCGCCGCCGATAAGCTCGGTGAGAAGTGCGGTAAGCTCGGGGTTTGATTGGCAGAGCCAACGTCTGTGGGCAATACCGTTTGTGACATTTTTGAATTTATCGGGCGTGAGAACATAGAAATCGTGGAATACGGTTTCCTTAAGAATTTCGCTGTGGAGCGCCGAAACGCCGTTTACGCTGTGCGAAGATGCAACACAGAGATTGGCCATTCGTATAACGCCGTTTGAAACAACAGCCATTCTCTCAACCTGATCGGCATTGTTTGTTGCCTGCCATACAAAGGAGCGCAGACGATTGTCTATCTCTTTTGTTATCTGATAAATTCTCGGAAGCAGTCTGGAGAACAGCTCAATCGGCCATTTTTCCAGTGCCTCCGCAAGAATCGTGTGGTTAGTGTATGCGCAGGTCTTCGATACGATCTCAATCGCCTCATCCATCAGAATTCCACGCTGCATCAGAAGACGGATCAGCTCCGGAATCACCATGCTCGGGTGTGTATCATTGATCTGGATTGCCGCGTACTCATTCAGCTTGTGCAGATCACCGCCTCTTGCCAGCGTCTCGTCGATGATGAGCTGTGCCGCATTGCTGACCATAAAATACTGCTGGTATACACGCAGGATGCGTCCCTTGTCATCCGAATCGTCCGGGTATAAGAACAGCGTCAGGTTCTTTGCAATATCCTCTTTGTCAAAATCGATGCCCTCACCAACTAAACTCTCATCTACTGTTTCAACATCGAACAGATGAAGTTTTGTGGTACGATTCTCATAACCAATCACATCGATATCATATAATCTTGACTGTAACGTAAAACCGCCAAACTGAATCGGGTAAGTAACGTCTGTTTTTGTCAGCCAGCTTTCTTTTTCGATCCATGGATTTGGTGTCTCATTCTGCAGGTTATTTTTGAATACCTGTTTGAACAATCCGTAATGGTAATTTAAACCAACACCGTCACCGTTTAAACCAAGGCTTGCGATAGAATCAAGGAAGCATGCTGCAAGACGTCCAAGTCCGCCGTTTCCTAATGACGGCTCCGGCTCAACCTCTTCGATCTCAGCAAGGCTCTTGCCGTTATCTGCTAAAAGTTTTTTCACATCCTCGTAAATACCAAGGTTGATCAGGTTGTTGGATAATAATTTACCGATCAGGAACTCAGCGGAAATGTAATATAATTTACGTTTTCCCTGATTGCTGACTTTTTCTTCTGCCATTCCTTTTGTCATCTCAAGCAGTGCATAGTAAAGTTCCTCATTTGTGCACTGTGAAATCTCTTTGCCACATCTGTTTGCTACGATTTCCTGTAATTTCATGTTTTCCTCCATGTTCCGCGCCCCCGGCGCTGTTTTCATTATGTTCCCCAACCAATGTTTATGCATGTTCCTGTTGTCCTGATTTCGCTTTTTTTCGCAAAATCATTGTTTATGATGTTATTATAGTTTCTGCAATCACTTTTTTCTTGTAATATTGACTCAAAAAGTGGTACAATCCTATCATTATGAATATTTTAGAATATGAAAACTATCAGGAAAAAATTTTACATGGCGATCCTTTATTCCCTTATATTACCTATCTCTGTTCAATTCCGCTGGATTTTGGGTATGTGCCGATGCACTGGCACGATGAAATGGAAATTATCTATATAAAAAAAGGAAACGGCACGATTACGGTCGATTTTACACAGCACACGGTCTCTGCAGGGGATATCGCACTGATCCTTCCGGGACAGCTTCACTCGATCGGGCAGTTTGAGTCTGAATCCATGGAGTACGAAAATATCATTTTTCATCCAAACATGCTGATCTCCAAGAAAACAGATACCTGCAACACGGACTATCTGGTTCCTCTACTGTCCGGTAATGTCTCTCTGCCGCTTTTATATACCCCGGACAGTCCACACTATGCGGAGATTTCTGCCTGCATCGACGCGAACGATGAAATCTGTAAAACTTATCCGTCCGGTTATCAGCTCTTTATCAAAGGGCAGTTATTTCTGCTGTTTTATATTTTGTTTCACAAATGCAGCACAAAGGAACCATCCGGGAAAGACCGCAGCAAATCCTTAGAAAAAATGAAACTGATCTTAAAATATGTGGAAAACAATTATATGGAAAAGATCACGATCGAAGATATCGCAAATGAAGTAGGACTGAGCCAGTCCCATTTTATGAAATATTTTAAAAATACCATGGGAACCTCTTTCGTCGATTATCTCAACGAATACAGGCTCACCATGGCATCAAGACTTCTGATCTCCTCCGACTCCTCGATACTTGCAATCGCATCGGAAGTCGGTTTTGAAAATCTTTCTTATTTTAACCGTATTTTTAAGAAACGCTTTGGGCAGACACCTCGTGAGTACCGCAGGCGGCAATCGCCGGCTTGATGAGATTCTCATAGAATTCTTCCGCCGGCTGTGGTTTGCCGAACAAAAATCCCTGGATATAATCCGGGTCTAATTCTGAAATTTTTGCAAACTCATCCTCTGTCTCAATTCCCTCAACACAGATCGTCAGATCAAGTTTGTGTGTCATTGTGATGATCTGTGTCATCAGATCATGTTCATACTGATTATTCAGTGCTTTTAATGTGAACGACCGGTCAATCTTGATATAATTCGGTCTTAAATCGCCAAGACAGTGCAGATTCGAATAACCGGTTCCAAAATCATCTAAAATGACAAGCACTCCGTTTTTCTTTAATCCGTCCCACAATTTCTGAAAATGTGTATTGGTATCCAGATAACCGCTCTCTGTCAGCTCAATTCCCACCGCGGAAGGCTCTAATCCATACAGGCGCAGCGCTGTCAGTATCTCCGTCAGGACACGGCTCTTCATGACCTGCACATAGGAAAGATTGATATTGATGCGGAAATTCGGAATGTATTTCTGCCACCTGCTGCAGGTCGAGATTGCCTGATGCAGCATCCATTTTCCTGCCGGAATGATCAGACCGGTCTCCTCTAACAGAGGAATAAACTCAACCGGTGAAATACGCTCCCAGTGCACTTTCTCATCTGCATCATGACCATCCTCACCCACACATACCGCTTCTTTTTTCGTTTCTCCATCCTCACATCTCTCCGGCATGGAAAAACGCATCAGTGCCTCCGCACCAACCAGCCGGCGTGTCTTTGTGTCCACGATCGGCTGATAATAAGTCTCAAACCCTTCAAACCCATGGTTTACCGCATGATGCAGCTGCCGTGTGATCTGCTTTTTGCGCAAAAAAACGTCATAATCTTCCTGCATATATATATAACAGCGGTTCTTTCCCTGATCTTTTGCTGTATTTAATGCATACTCTGACAATTTCATGATATTTTCATAGGTCCCGGATGTTTTTGCAGTATCGACTGCACCCGCAGATATGGTAAACACAGATTTATAACCGTTTTCCTCGATAAATGTATCCAAACTCTTGCGAATATTTTTATAAAGTTCCGTTGCTGCTTCCATATCTCCGCCCGAAAAATCGACCACCATAAATTCATCCGCTAATATCCGGTACAGCCTCTGCGACGGTTTGATATTTTCTGCGATACAGTCTGCTGTACTCTTTAAGATATAATCTCCGTACTCCATTCCGAAGTCACCGTTGATATCACGAAAATCATCGATTCCGATGCGGAGGAAAAATCCATCCGGCAGTCCATCCTCAAACTGTTCTACATAAGCGGAAAGACTTGATTCGCCAAGCAGTCCGCTGACATTGTCTGCCTTCTGTTTCTGACCGATCTCATTGATGCATCCGACTAAAAAATGCGGTTTCCCGTCAGCATCATTTAATACACGCCCCCTGCAGTTGATCCACACCGGTTTCCCAGCGCGGTCTAACCACCGGTAATGCATGTTATGAAAAACGATCTCCCCGCTCATAATACGCCGGAATTCATCATCCAGGCGCGACTGGTCTTCCGAATATACAAATGTATGATGTGCTTTTGCCGCATCATCAAAATTATCCCCCGGTAAAAGGAAACGCTCTGTCGCATGTTTTGAGATCTTATAGCAGTCTTTCTGCAGATCAAACACATACAGATAATCATCCATACACGGATTAAACAATTCCACGATATATTCCATCTGTTCTCTTGAAAAACTATTCATTATAGGGTCCATATTCTTCTCCAATTCTGTAATCTACAAAAACGTTATCTTAATTTTATAATTCGTTGCTTTTATTTTTTCAAAAATATACGGTAATATTCGCTCAAAATCCCTGATACGGCAGCATATAGTATCCGATCACACCACTCAAAATCCCCGATATGGCAGCATATAGTATCCGATCACACCGCTTAAAATCCCGACAGCAGCTCCTGCAGTGACATCCCATACGGTATGCACGCCCCCGATCACACGGATCACGGCAATCATAATTCCGATCATTGCTAAAATACAGCCCGCCACTGGATTGCGCACAAATACCGTGACGGCGATCACAAATACAGAAAAAACATGACGGCTTGGAAATGATTTTCCTCCCGCATCTTTATCGATCACCGGCGGTAGATCATATTTCTCATACGGGCGCGGTTCATTGACGATCTTGCGGAACAATGTCACGACCACAAATGAAACTGCAGGAACAAGCACTGCCTGCGGCAGTAACGTATCTCTCTTAAGCAGCAGCGAGATCAGATAAAGCGGATAGCTCACAAAAACAATTCCGGTAAGCAGCCGGTTTGCCAGAATAATCCTGCGGACTTTTTTTTCATCCTGTAAAAAATACCCGGTCATCTTCCGGTAAGTCTCCCGTGTCATGATGAGACCTCACTTCCCACAACGGATAAAAATGCACCTATAAAAATACAAAAATCTGAAATATTAAATATAATCCCTCTCAGCCATTTCGGTCCAAAGTTAAATTTCACATAATCGACCACATATCCTTTTGTATAGCGGTCGAGCAGATTATTTAATCCACCGCCAACCAATAGAGATGCGCCTGTTTTACTAAGACGGTGTCCCGGCATACGGAGCAGGAAATAATATAAAATTCCGACAAAAAACATAATCACTGTATGAAGTGCGCGCATCACACGCGGCTTTTTAGCAAGAAAATTAAGTGCTGCTCCACGGTTATAATATTTTTCGATCAGAATCTTATTCCGACGTCCCGGATGCACCACGTACCTGGCATATTTCCTGTCCATGTGACGTTTGATCCAGAAATCAGAACCGAAAGCAATCCCTGCTATCAATATATATGGCATATTTTTTTTCACATTTTTCCTCCGCACTGTCATATTTCTTTCTAATTATAGTACTTTTTGATCTATTTTCCAAGCACCTGATTGCGGTATTCGTTCGCCGATACCCCAACCTGTTTTTTGAACACGCGCGAAAAATGCGCCAGATTCAGGTTGGCGCACATGCACTCGATCGCCTCTTCTAACTCGTCCATATTCGACGGCTTCAGCAAAAAACGCGTCACACCAAGCCGTATCGCTTCCTTGGCATATTCAAAATCGCGATACCCGGTAAGCACACTCACTTCAAGATCCGGAAACTGTGAATTTAATGCTGCAATCATCTGCAGACCATTCATCTCCGGCATACAGATATCCATAAAAACAATATCAGGTCTTTCTTTTTCAATCAGATTCTTTCCTTCCGTTCCATCATTTGCGGTCGCAACAACACGGCAGTTCCAGCGCTCCCACGGAATACTTCTTGAAAGTCCCTCCACAATGATCGGCTCATCATCTACCAGCAATACCTTATACATGCATTGTTCTCCCCTTCTCTTTATATACCAAAATCGACGATCCCAAAGGGCTCGCCGATTCTGATTCATGGGCTTTAGCCTGTTGAGTGCATCGGAGTTTCTCCCAACGGAGAAATGGAGATGTGCGAAACAATAAACCACCTGCTATTGATATGCCCCTTGTCAAGTAGACAGGTAAAATATCTAAAATTGGATGTGGATGATGCCTGCATTTCCTTTTGAAGTGCAGGCATTTTTCTATGCACACCATTTCTCTTTATATTTGCTTATTCGTTTGTTTTCAGGAATCGGGTATTCTGTGGGTACATCAGATGACAATGCTTCCTGGCGCACTTCTGATGGGGTTTTACAGCCATATCTGTCCTGTGGACGTTCTTCACTGTAAAAACGCAAATAATCTTTGATTGCATATCTTAGTGAAACCTCATCAATGATTTCGTACATCTGATACATTTCAGATTTTATAATTCCCCAGAAACCCTCTATCGGTCCATTGTCGATACAATGTCCAACTCTGGACATAGATTGCTCCATTTCCTGGTTTTCAAGTTTTTTCTTAAATGTCTTGCTGGTATACTGAAATCCCCGGTCCGAATGAAAAATCGGTTTGGCATCCGGATTTGCTGCGATTGCTTTATCAAATGTCTTAAATATTAATCTGTTGTCGTTTCTTGCACTTACAACATATGCTACAGGATATCTGTCATATAAATCTATAATGGCACTTAAATACAGTTTCTTTTTCTCTCCAGGTACTTTGAATTCCGTTACATCTGTAGCCCATTTTTGATTGGGAACAGTAGCATAGAAATCTCTTTGAAGTATATTTTCTGCCGTTTCATCCGGCTTGGCATAAATATATTTTTTCTTCTTTTTACGGATTACAGAATGGATTCCCAGCTTTTTCATAATTCTGTGGACTCTGTTTTTACTGTACGATGTATGATTGAAATGGTTGATCCAGGATGTCATTCGACGGTATCCTAAGATATGGCAAAAACGTTCATCGTATTCTTTGATAAGTTCCGCAAGTCTGATATTTTCAAGTTCCTCATACGGTATTTCACGATGTAACCATTTATAATAAGCAGCCCTTGATATCTCAAGCTGTCTGCACATCCATTCTATACTCCAGTTTTTCTTTGTATAAAAATATCGGATTGCTAAATATTTTGATTCATGGCGTAACTTTCCAAGCTTCACATCCCTTCGAATTCCTTCACTTTTTTTAACAGTTCAACTACCATATCCTTTTCTTCCAACTGACGCTTCAAACGCAGATTTTCACGCTTTAATCGTTCTAGTTCATCCACTTCGGCATCTGTTTTGTGACATCCTCTCCGATCCGTTAATCCATCTGCACCATCGGTGTCATATTTTTTTACCCAGGAATAAACCTGGCTATAAGAAACGTCAAATTTTGCAGCAGTATTTTTATAGTTACGATTATGATTGATACAGTAATCAACGATTTCTTTCCGTTCTTCCAATGTTGTTTTTCTTCGTGCTTCTGCCATATAGACCTCCTGTTTCGGATTGTAATCCTTAAGCTCTCTATTGGCATTATACATTCTAATCCACTTTCTTAAAAGACCGGAAGAGATATCATATTTTATTCCTAAATCAATGGAAGAGCCGTCACCTCTTACATATTCCTCAACCACTTTCATTTTAAATTCCTTCGAATAAGACCCATTTCGCATTTTTTTTGAAAAACCGGCAAGTCCATGTTTGTTATAAATCAAGGCCCAGTCCTGAATGGTTCTTGAAGAAATACATAGTTCTCCACATATCTGTATTCTAGATTTATTTCCTTCAAGATAATCTATAACAGCCTGTTCTTTTTCTTCAGGTGTAAACTTTGCTTTTCTGGACATGAAAAATACCTCCAAAGTAACAGATTTTTATATTTAATCTGTCTACTTTAGAGGTATCATATCATATTGACGGGTGGTACTGATTTTAGATATCGTGATCTACAGCCAGCTGGCAAACTACGTGTTTACGCAGGGTGTGATCGCCATGATCACCAATGCAATCTCAGCAGGTGTGATCGGCAGTTTACTGCTTTTGGTTTACAGCAAGACACGTTCGAAAAAAGGAAGCCTTTCTCAGAAAGACTAAGTTTTATGAAAAACATTTTTTTTGAAGAAAAGTATTTACAGATTTCTTTTTTTGCGATTTAATAAGAAGCAGGTATAGAGTTCCAAAGAAGAAAGGATGAAAAAATATGAAAATCAAGAATATCAAAGATGTCGACGGATTTTTTAAAGTAATTGATTCCTGTGCCGGAAAAGTAGAATTGATCACAGGTGAGGGAGACAGATTAAACCTCAAATCAAAACTTTGCCAGTATGTTTCTCTGACAAGCTTATTAAAATCTGATGTAGAGATCCCGGAACTTGAAGTTGTAGCTTACGAGCCGGAAGATACAGAGAGGATCATCAAGTTTTTAATGACAAACTAGAAATGAACAGAAGCTGATCGTAAAAAAGCGGTCAGCTTTTTTTGTGCCATGTTTTTATTTTCTTCTCTTTACAACATGCTATGACGGTTGCAATTCACGGCATGAAATAGTACAATAAATCGTCTTAAAAATGGAATAATAATGTTAGTATATAGCGAAAGGAATTAGGATGTCAAAAATAGAGTTTCACGAAATTACATTAGATGATAAGGCATGGATGGATGCCAGATTTCAGGAAGATGACAGAAATGCATGCGAGTACACGTTTGCCAATAATTTTGTCTGGCGGAAAGTGTATCATGTTGAAGTTGCAGAAAAATATGGGTGTGCAGTCATTCGTTTTGAGGAGGAGGGAGTGGTGATGTATTCCTATCCGATCGGGGCAGGTGACCGCAGAAAAGTGATCGATGAACTGATAGAAATCTGCAGGGAGGAAGAGCGTCCGTTGATCATGAGCCCGTTGAGCGAAGCAGACCGGGAGCAGATGCTTACATGGTATCCGGAACAGTTTTTGATCCAGGGAGACCGGAACGATTATGATTACATTTATTCCAGAGAAAAATTAGCAACGCTTGCGGGAAAAAAGATGCATGGCAAGAGAAATCATATTGCGAGATTTCAGGATGAGGATGACTGGTGCTATGAGGAACTGAATGATTCCAATATAGAAGAATGCCGCAATATGACATACACATGGATCAAAATGAGGGCAGAGAAATGGAATGAAGAGATGGAACTTGAGATGTCAGTGCTTCATGAGGCATTTGACCATAGAAAAGAACTCGGGCTTGTTGGTGGGATTATCCGGAAGGCAGGACAGATTGTTGCATTTTCTATCGGGGAACCGTTAAACAGTGACACTTATGTTGTCCACTTCGAAAAAGCATTTCCGGATATGCAGGGCGCATATCCGATGATCAACCAGCAGTTTGTTTTACATGTGTGTGAAGATTATACTTATGTAAACCGCGAGGAGGATACGGGGGATCCGGGACTGCGAAAGGCTAAGATGTCCTATTATCCGGAAATCCTGCTGAAAAAATATGTGGCGATTTCAAGTGATGTCATTTTTGCAGATAAGGACAGAAACAGGGAAGAAATCCACAAAATATGGGAGACCTGTTTTGGTGACGAGGCGGAACTGGTAGATTTTTATCTGGATAAACGGATGACAGAGGATAATATGCTGCTCATCTGTCAGGATGGGCATGCGGTTTCCATGGCAAGCTTTTTAGATATCAATATCAGGGATGGTGAGGAGTGGAAGCCGGCGAAGTATGTATATTCAGTGGCAACGCTCCCGGAATACCGTGGCAGAGGTTATGCAGGGAAAATCTTAAAGAAGGCAGAAGAGATTTTTAATATGCCGTTGGTGTTAGTCCCGGCGGAAAAAGAGCTTGTCGGCTATTACCGTAAGGTTGGGTTCACAGAGGCGTATCCATCGGAGCGTTTACTGGAAAAACAGGATGTGCCGGAACTTTTTGCAGCGGAATTAAACAGTTATTCTGTGGAGGAGATCACTGCGGCAGAATATAAAAAAATCCGGGAGCAGAAATTGATGAGAGATGGTTTTATTGCATGGGATGAGGCGGCAATCCGTTTTGCGATGGATTTTAACTGTTTCTGTGGCGGAAGAACGGTGAAGGTAGTGTGGAGTGATGATATTTCCAGAGACGAGAGTGCAGAGGACGCTGATATTCTAATGTACTGCCCGGAGAATGGGACGCTGCACATTATCGAAACGACACTGGGTGAAGAACAGTTTGAGGAACTTCTGCCGGAACTTATGGCGCAGACAAAAACAAAACGTCTGGTATATGACAGAAAGGGTATCATGGTGCTTTCTTCTGATGACCAGGACAGGCAGGAAAGACTGCTTGCAGATGGTTATTTTGCGCTGTCGCTGGCGTAAAGCCTGTTCAGAGATTCTGAAATTTTCAGAAATTATATAAAATATATAAAAAGTTTTCGGTTTAAGACAAAAAAATGTTGATAATGTATAAAAACATGCTATAATAAAGTCATGATATAAATAAGCATTCAGAAAGCTATCTGACATAGCATGGAATTGGATCATTATATCAAATAAGCGACAAAGGGGTTGGACATCATGAGAATTAAGATCACAGGAAGAAACATCGAATTGACAGAAGGACTGAAAGCCGCAGTGGAGGACAAGCTGAATAAGCTTGAGAAGTATTTTACTCCGGACACAGAAGTGAATGTAACATTGAGCGTAGAGAAGGAACGCCAGAAAGTTGAAGTTACGATTCCTATGAAGGGAAGTTATATCCGTTCCGAACAGGTAAGCAGTGATATGTATGTATCCATTGATCTGGTAGAGGAAGTCATTGAACGTCAGCTTAAAAAGTATAGAACAAAACTTGTAACAAAGCAGCAGAATGCAGCAGCAGTTTTCAAACAGGATTTTCTGGATGAGAAGTCAGAGGATGATGAAGAGATCAAGATCATCAGAACCAAGAAGTTTGATATGAAACCAATGTATCCGGAAGATGCATGTGTAGAGATGGAATTATTAGGACATGATTTCTATGTATTCATCAACGCAGAGACAGAGGATGTCAATGTTGTTTATAAGAGAAAAGGCAATACTTACGGATTGATCGAGCCGGAATATTAAAAGTGAGATCAGAGGAGAGCGGGCAGCTCTCCTCTTTTTAGGTTTAGCATGAAATTACTGTAAAGTGCCGGTATACAGGATGGATATGCCGAGCTGATTTTTCTGTAAAATCAGGAAAACGTGCGGAAAAAGCGAATTGTGCTGCAGATACCGGTGGCGTATAATGTAATTACTTCATGTGTAGTAACTTTGAGAGAGATGGAGAAAAAATTTTTTGATATTTTAAGAATTGTACAGAAAAATCCGGTATTCGGAAAAACGTTAATGTGCGGCGGTATGTTAGATGAAAAGCGCATGGAAATCCTATATGAGATTCTCTATGCGATTGACAGGGGGGAGTTTACGGATACCAGAAATGACATCTTTCAGTATGGCAGTCTGATCGGAAAAAAGGACCTACTGGCAAGACAGATTTTTTTGTGTTTATTGATTCTCTTAGATGAGCAGGAACAGATGATCAGGAAATGATTTACAGATCGTAATAACAAAAGATTTTTTACAAAAGAGTTCTGTGTAAGGCACAGAATTGCCGTGTGGATTTTTAGATGGAAAAAGAGTCTGTAGTTCGGCTCAGAATAACGACGGGAGGAGAAAGTATTACTACACAAGGGGGAAGGTATTTTAGAATGGTCTTATCGGATGCTTCGGTGAGACTGTTCTTTTTTTATGGCGGTTTATTGTTCTAAAAAAGTGCTGTGGATAAAAGAAAAATGGGCACTTTTTATCTTGTCACGAGTTAGAAAAAGGGTTACTATAATAAAGATTTGATAAGCAGACATATAATGTTAAAAAGTTGGAGCAAAATCCAAAATAAAGTCAGAATAGAGGAGATTACACCATGAATATTGTTGTTTTAGCAGGTGGTTTAAGTACAGAGAGAGATGTGTCTTTCAAGACGGGGGATATGGTATCCAAAGCACTTCGAGAGAATGGACATAATGTTATTTTGCTCGATGTTTTTATGGGATACAGTGACAAAGAGGAAAATCTGACCGGAATTTTTGACCGCACAGAGGAAGTCAGCGTACAGGTAAAGGATATCCCGGAAACAGCACCGGATCTTGCAAAGGTAAAAGCGTCAAGAAAAGATCAGTCGGACTGCTTCTTCGGACCGAATGTCATCAACATGTGCCGCATGGCGGATATTGTTTTCATGGCATTACACGGAGAAAACGGCGAGAATGGTAAGATTCAGGCAGCATTTGACCTGTTTGGAATCAAATATACCGGAACCGGCTATTTAAGCAGTGCGCTTGCAATGGATAAGGGAATGGCAAAACAGCTATTTATCGCTGGTGGAATCCCGACACCACAAGGTATTTCCATGAAGAAAGAGAACCGGAAAGATTCTGCAAAAGAACTTGGCTTAAAGCTGCCATGTGTTGTAAAACCATGCTGTGGAGGTTCCAGTATTGGTGTTACGATCGTGCGCACGGAAGATGAATTCAAGAGTGCTTTGGATGAGGCATTCAAATGGGAGGATAACCTCATTATCGAAGAGTATGTAGAGGGACGTGAATTTTCAGTCGGTGTTATTGACTATAAGGCACTTCCAATCATTGAGATCGCACCGATTCAGGGATTCTATGATTATAAGAATAAGTACAAAGCAGGCAGTGCAGTGGAGACCTGTCCGGCAGAATTACCGGAAGAGATCACAAAGCGGATGCAGCATTACGCAGAGCGCGTGGCAGAGGTGTTAGGACTGGATACTTACTCCCGCTCGGATTTCTTATTAAATAAGAATAACGAAATTTACTGTCTGGAAGCAAACACACTTCCCGGCATGACACCGACAAGCCTTCTTCCACAGGAAGCAGGCGTTCTGGGAATCAACTTTAATCAGTTATGTGAGAAGCTGATTGAGATTTCCTTAAAAAAATATGAGAAATAATGATGAATGACATATCGCCACCAGTTTTGCAGAACCGGTGGCAGTTTGTTCTATAATAACAGGAGCATGATATGAAAAATATGACCTTAGAGCATATCGCAGCAGTCTGCGGCGGTACTTACATAGGAAATGAAGCGGATAAAACGCGTGAGATCCAAGGAGCAGTGATCGACAGCCGCCTTGTGGAAAAAGATTATTTATTTATCCCGGTACGTGGAGAAAAGGTGGACGGACACAGTTTCATCCCATCTGTTTTTGAAAAAGGAGCACTTGCGGTGCTCTCTGAAGAGAAGTTAGAGAGTCCGGAAGGTCCATACATTCGCGTGGAGAACACCTTAGATGCAATGAAAAAAATCGCAGCAGATTACCGAAGAGGTCTTGATATCAAGGTGGTTGGAATCACAGGAAGTGTTGGAAAAACAAGTACCAAAGAGATGATCGCATCCGTTTTGGCACAGAAATATAATGTGTTAAAAACAGAGGGAAACCTGAATAACGAGATCGGACTTCCGCTCACGATTTTTAAAATCCGGGAGGAACATCAGGTGGCAGTGCTTGAGATGGGAATTTCCGAGTTTGGCGAGATGGATCGGTTATCCACAATGGCAAACCCGGACATCTGCGTGATCACGAACATCGGACTCTGCCATCTGGAAAATCTCATCACAAGAGATGGAATCTTAAAGGCAAAGACAGAGAGTTTTGCGCATCTGACACCGGATGGAATTGCGGTATTAAACGGAGATGACGACAAGCTCTGCGATAAGAAAGTTGTCAATGGAAAACCGGCAGTGTTCTATGGTATCGAAAAGGCTGCCAAAGTGGCTGAAACAGAGGAAGGAACTAAGACGCTTGCCGAGAAAACGGTTTACGCAACGAATGTAGAGGCAGTTGACCTGACCGGAACAAAAGCAGCGATCCATTATCCGTCGAAAGAGACAGGCGGGGAAGTGACGATGGAAGTCACGATTCCAATCGCCGGAGAACACAATGTATACAATGCGCTGGCAGCGGTGAGCGTGGCAAGAGAATTAGGGCTGACCTGTGACGAGATGAAGCGCGGGATTGAATCAGTGCAGACGATCGGCGGCAGAAGTAATCTGATCCACAAAAATGGCATTACGATCATCGACGACTGCTACAATGCAAATCCGGTTTCCATGAAAGCATCCATCGATGTATTGTCCAACACACCGGGCAGAAAAATCGCGGTACTCGGAGATATGGGCGAGCTTGGCGCAGAGGAAAAACAGCTTCACTATATGGTTGGAGAACATTTTGCAGGAAAAGGAATTGACGCACTTTACTGTGTGGGAACACTCTCGCAGGAGATCGCTAAAGCAGTGCGTACATGCAGCAGCAAGACGGAAGTCCATCATTATGAGGACAAAGCAGACCTGATCAAAGACCTTGTAAAAGAGGTACAGAGCGGGGATACAGTGCTTGTGAAAGCGTCACATTTTATGGGATTCCCGGAGATTGTGAAGAAATTGACGAAGTGAGCTGTTTTGAGAATGTTGTAATAGGATTGTAGCAGTAGAATTTAATATATTATGTATAAAAAGTCCATTATCGCTTTAAATTGATAGTGGACTTTTTATTGTTATAATTTAATGTATATTAGTGGTCATGTATAGACAAAATTTGGTATGTACAGGAGTAACCTTAAATATTTTGTAAATAGCTAGCTAAGCTGAAGTATGCATTTGCTTTTGTGTAGTTGGCTGCTAATTCTGGCCGTTATCCAACAAGCAGGCAATTATGTTCGATATTTTCTAGAGAAGAGAGCATATTACAGTTTTGTTGTTTAATAGATTCATTTTGTGACTCAAGAATACGATTTGAAAAAATGATTTGCTCATTTTGCTCGATAATATAATCCAATTTAGATATTATGCGTTGAATACCATTTTCCATATGTTCATGCACAAATGTATCTTGGAGGGATTCCTGAGAAGAAGACATATAGTCATATATGTAATATACCGAGGCTAAATTGCGATAGGGATTAGGTAACAAATTCATATTATAGTAATCGTTTAATAAGTTAGATACAGTAACGTATTGTCCTTTCATATATTTTTCATAATCATCTTTTTTTAGTTTATATCGTTATTCGCGTTTAAAAAGAAATCATTGTACGCAACTGAAATACATTAAAATCGATTCCTGAAGGCATTGCTTCACTTAAAAGTTTGCCTCCTTTGGTAATTTGTCCTTTAGAGTCGGCATATTTATCATTATTCATATAAATGTAATTCAGTCCAATCACCACATTACGTATAGGATACCAGTTCAACGAAGCAGAATAGCTGGTTGCCTTACCTCCTGTAATATACGCAGCCGGATCATGGAAATCATTCATATTTATATTACTGATACGAGCCGCAACTTCCAAATTCCCCCCTTTACGACGCATTTTCATTGGACCAAATTCCGCCTCATCCGGGGCGTATTGACGGTTTTCTCCCAATATCATATAAGATGCCGTAGCATACCAACCATTAAATACTGCATTTTTCAAATCAGTCTTTTGATTATTAGCACCATAGATATAGCGGGATATGTTGTTATAAATATATTCTCCATAAGTCAGTAACTTACGATAACGGAATCCCAGTTCGAAGCCTGTAGTATAATAATGATTGACATTCGAAATCTCGGCTTGCACAAATCGGCGACGGTCTACCCTGCTCTCCGGGAAAGTCCGGAAAAGAACCGTCTTATCCTCCAGCCCTGAACCGGAAGGTGTCTGATAGTTAAAGTATCCGCCGACATGAATCGTCATATCTTCATTGTAAATAGGCGACACTGCCACACGGGTAGCCAAAGCATAGCCGTCATTCCCTCTATTACGTTCTTTTTGAATGATATCCACCTCCCTGCCAAATACTCCGGCGGAAGCCCACCAATGTTTTCCCCAACCAGTTCCGGCAAGTCCCAGACGGCGCCCGTCAGCAAAAGCTTCCACTGCCATCGGACGTTCCGAAGCCATCAGATATTTAGAACTCGTTGCACGTTCCATACTCATCGGAACTTTAAAATTTCCCGCCTTTACAAAGAAATGATTATTAAATTTATAGCCCAGATACATATCTTTTATTTCCACTTCATTGTAAGCGAAATCCAGATCCAGTTCTGCAAACCATTTTTTGTATAAAGTGGCTTTCACACCGAAACGTGCACGACGAATACTCACCCCGTTGCTAAAACGGAATTGATTGTCATCGTCCTCCAGATCCTTATTCGTTTTGGATGTCAGATCATTCACATTCGATGCGGGCGAATAGACCGCTGCATCCAAATAAATTCGATTATCAAACCATAAATGAAAGTTTTCATTTTTAGAAGCAAAGTGAAGTTTTCCACTCTCAAAATAAGCCTTTACAGGTATCTTACCCGATTCATCTTTCCAACCGGAAGTCGTGTTTTGTCCCCATACTGAAGTAAATGCCAACAGACCGGCAACCAGAATCATGTTTCTTTTTCTCATATCGTATCTCTATCGTTTTGCAGGTGCAAAGTAAACGACATAGAAATACAAATGAATGACAGAGTTATTACATTTCTACAACAACAAAGGCCGCTCCCGAATAACAGGAACGGCCTTACCATTTTCATTTCAATGTGATGCCAGCCTCTTTTCAAAAAGATGACATTCTGCTTATTTATACTCTGCCCAGCTCTTGATAGCTATATCATCCACACTCATCGTACAGAAGGCATTGATAAATGCACTAGCCAAACGGGCATTCGTAATCAACGGTATATTCAAGTCAATGGCAGCACGACGGATTTTATACCCATTACTTAATTCTCCGGCAGTCAAGTTCTTCGGTATATTGACTACCATATCTATTTCCTTACTATGAAGCATCTCCAACGCCTGCGGATGTCCCTCTTCACTCGGCCAATAAACATGAGTACTCTCAATACCGCTCTCGGCAAGCGCTTTATGTGTACCGCCCGTCGCAAAGAGTTTATATCCCTTATTCACCAACATACGGGCTGCATCCATCATATCGGCTTTCTGCTTCATGGTACCTGTAGAAAGCAGGATATTCTTCTTCGGAATGCGATAGCCCACGGAAAGCATTGCTTTGAGTACGGCACAAGAAGTATCCATACCGATACAACCTACTTCACCGGTAGAAGCCATATCTACTCCCAACACCGGATCGGCCTTCTGCAAGCGGTTGAAGGAGAATTGGGAGGCCTTGATTCCGACATAATCCAGTTCGAAGAGATTCTTTTCCGGTTTCTCCACAGGCAGACCGAGCATCACTTTCGTTGCCAGCTCGATAAAGTTGATCTTCAACACTTTGCTGACAAACGGGAAAGAACGACTGGCACGCAGATTACATTCAATCACCTTGATATCGTTGTCTTTCGCCAGATACTGAATATTAAACGGACCGGAGATATTCAAAGCCTTGGCAATCTCACGGCTGATACGCTTAATACGGCGAACAGTTTCTACATACAGCTTTTGCGGCGGGAACTGAATCGTTGCGTCGCCGGAATGTACTCCCGCAAATTCGATATGCTCACTTATAGCATATGCCACAATTTCTCCATTCTGCGCCACCGCATCCATTTCCACTTCCTTGGCGTGTTCGATAAACTGGCTTACTACCACCGGATGTTTCTTCGATACATTAGCTGCCAGTTTCAAGAAACGTTCCAATTCTTCCTGGTTGGAACAAACATTCATCGCAGCTCCCGAAAGCACATAAGACGGACGAACAAGTACGGGGAAACCTACCTCTTCAACGAACTCCTGAATGTCATCCATAGAAGTCAACTCACGCCAACGAGGCTGATCCACACCGATACGGTCAAGCATGGCAGAGAATTTCTCACGATCTTCGGCATTATCAATACTCTTGGCACTCGTACCTAGAATATTGATCTTCTGTGCATCCAGACGCAAAGCAAGGTTATTTGGAATCTGACCACCGGTAGATACAATTACCCCATGCGGATTTTCAAGTTCAAGAATATCCATTACGCGTTCAAAAGTCAACTCGTCAAAGTAGAGACGATCGCACATGTCATAGTCCGTAGATACCGTTTCCGGATTATAGTTGATCATAACACTGCGCCAACCTTCCTTGCGAATGGTATTCAGAGCCTGCACACCGCACCAGTCAAACTCTACAGAAGAACCGATACGGTAGGCACCGGAACCCAATACGACAATGGATTTATGGTCACCCAGATAATGTACATCGTTTGCCACTCCGCTATAGGTCAGATACAGATAATTGGTCTGCGCCGGATATTCGGCAGCCAGTGTATCGATCTGTTTTACCACCGGAAGGATACCGGCAGCCTTACGATACTTGCGGACATACAGGCTTCAATTTTCAATATAACCTTTATAAACGATAGCACGGGCAATCTGGAAATCGGA
>OGDX01000603.1_pt1 | contig 25154 bp, 13 predicted proteins | sample 1570461 | NCBI WGS metagenome assembly OGDX01 (sample SAMEA2582172, study PRJEB24529) | metagenome
TGCCAAGCTCTGACTTCATTCTCCTGCTGATTTCCTGTGCAATGAGCAATCCATCCCCTTTAAGGGAGCTGCTCCCTGTCACATCAAGCCAGCACTCATCAATCCCATATGGCTCCTGTCTGTCCGTATATTCTGCATATATCTCATGAGCCATCCTTGAGAACCGAAGATATAAGTCCATTCTTGGTGATACAAATGTTATGTCCGGACAGACCTGCTTTGCCTGCCAGAGTGCCATTCCTGTTTTCACACCGTACTTCTTGGCAATATAGTCGGCTGTTAAGACAATCCCATGTCTTGCCTCCGGGTCACCGCCTACTGCCAGTGGCTTTCCTGCAAGCTCCGGATGATGCAGATGCTCAATCGAGGCATAACAACAGTTGATATCTGAATGAAGTATTACCCTGTCTCCCATCTTCATCACCTCCTGCATTTAATCTGTCACTACCATAACCTTTAGTCCAAGTATATGAGTAATGTTTCTTACAGGGCATAGTATAACCCCAAGAATAATCGACTGTCAACGGACACATGTGTCCTTTTTTCTCATTATATTGGATTTTTAGCTTGAATAATTGGTACTGTTGCTATATACTATGGAGTGAAAAGAGACATTAGAAATCAACAAAATGAAAGAAAAGAGGCGTATGTATGTACTCAATCGGAGAAATCATTTCAACATATAGAAAAAAGAAAGGCTTGCTCCAGCAGGATCTCGCTGATGAACTGGCAAAGGAAGGCATTACCATTTCCTATAAAGCCATATCCAACTGGGAGAGAAATCTTGCTGAACCAAGCGTTACCATATTTTACAAAGTGTGTAGAATCCTTGGTATTACTAACATGTATGAAGCATATTTTGGAGTAAATCCTGCTGATCCTTTTTCATCACTTACTGATGAAGGCAGGGAAAAAGCTATGGATTATATCAATCTGCTCCACGCATCCGGAATGTATGAAAAGCAGACTGCTAAGATAATTCCATTCCGAAGCATTGATATTTTTGAAAATGCTGTATCAGCCGGAACTGGTAACTTCCTTGTAGACGGACCGAAAGAGACTGTACACATAGATGAATCTATCCTGCCGGAAGACACTACTTTCGGTGTCCGCATTAGTGGTGACAGTATGGAACCTGAATTCCATGATGGTCAGATTGCATGGGTATTACAACAGGAATCTGTTGCTAATGGAGAAATCGGCATATTCGCTCTTAACGGAGAAGCCTATATTAAGAAATTACAAAACGATAAAGACGGAATTTTCCTTATCTCACTCAATGAAAAGTATGCACCTATCAAGGTTAGTGAAAATGACCGCTTAGACATATTTGGAAAAGTTCTTGGAAAATCTGATGCTTCTGCTATTACAGGACATTGCCGATAAAATTGCAAGTCCTTTTTATCGGACACATTATTTTGCATAATGACAATAAGAAAATATCTATAGAACTGAAAGAAGGGATTTTTATGGCGGTTACCAATAATATCAGAGAAATCCGAGAGCAGCGTGGCATTTACCAGGATGACCTTGCCGCTGCTATCGGATACAGCACCAAAACTGTCGGCAGGATAGAACGTGGGGACAGCACCCCATCTGCCGAATTTATGCTGCGGATATCAAAGTACTTTAATATGCTGGTGGAAGATGTATTCCATGTGGAAGATTGAGTCGGAGCAGCAATCCGGCTCTCCTTCTGTTTTATTTAATTTTCATTACACCTTCTATAAGATGACTTAACGCAAAATCATTGGCATATTTTTCTGTAGGTAACTCAGCATAAAGATTGTCATATTTTTTGTTCAGTGCAATAATGTCTTCTTTACTTTTACATTTTTGGCATTCATTATCCCTCTGCATAAACATAACAGCTCGTTGCAACTCATAGCAACTGATAAATTCCTTATCCGTATGCCCTTCTTCAATAAACTCCTTATATTCAATCCAGTGTCCCAATTCATGAAGAATCGAAAATACTGAAAAAGATATTTCGCCAAAATCACATTTTGTGCATATCATCTGCCTTATTCTTTCAAAACCATCAGGAATACTGGATTTACAATATTTTAATGCCTCTAAACTATCACAATCTGGCAAATACAAACCTCTCTGTTTATCAGAATTTTGTTTTAAATAAGTAACGGACGAAAAAGTCTTCGTATTATTAAAATAAGTTGGTACTTTTTCCATTTCAACAATTTTGGATGCTATATCTTTAATTTGCATTACACATATCCTTCCGAAAATAAATAATAATTTAGGTGGTACTTCTCAAATCTTTCTCATACTCTACTTGTAGTACTTTTCTTTTACAGTTTCAAATTCATCCTGCGTCACAATATATAAATCACCTTTTGAACGAGTTAAGGCTACATACAATTTATTTAAAGTGACAGTTTTTAACGTCGAAACTGAAAATTTATCTTCAACCAATTTTTCAGTTGAACCGTTTAGAATAACGCATACAGCATCATATGTATCACCCTTTGAATATGACCAGTTTACCGCCCTAAATGAATAATGAGACGCATTATCATATACAAGCTTTACAATATTTTTATCATCTAGTATCTCTTGTATATTTGAAGGCCTTATCACTGTTCCTGCGTTTATCCTCGCTGATTGAATCTGAATTCCAAGCTTATCCCTAATAAATGAACATATTTCTTCAGAACATCGTCTTGTATAAATCAAAGAATTAGTATCTACATCAAATCTCTCTCCACGCAATTCCTCAATAAACTCTTCATAACCAATTTCTGTTTTGGACTTCTTAAATGGTTTACCAGAATTATTCTGACCTGAGACAGAATGCTGATAGTAATCCCCTACCAATAAAATATTTTTTAGACATTTTGATAATTTTACTATCAATTCGTAATCATGTTCTCTAAAGTCCTGAAACTCATCTATCAATATATTATCAAAGAATAAATTAAGCCGCTCTGCTGCTGTCAAAACAATGGATTCTCTTCCCTGTTTAACATACATTGCTAATTCAGATAAAGTTTCACAATAATACTGTCCTCTTTCATCCATATAGTGCTGAAGGCAGTCTTTCTTTTTATAACTTTTATTAGGCACATATCTACCATTAATCTTTATTCGCTGTTGAGGCGGTTTTTTTAGAGTTATACTCGTTTTTTCAAATTTATAATTTTGACCAAAAAAATTATAAATGGTTTTTTCATATGGTCTAATAATCATATGATAAACAAATGCATCAAACGTCATTATTCTAGTTGCTTCAGGAATTTTGCCATGTTCCTTCAATAGTTCATTTTGAATATTTTTAATATTTGCATGGGTAAATGCAACTATTAAGTTTTTTTGTTCAGGCTGCATCTCATGGCAAATGCGATACGTCTTACCCGCACCTGCAACCGCAAGTATTACTCGTTTAGCCATTCGATTGCCTCCTCAACATATCCAGGAATAACGAAATCTTCTTCAGAAATAAGCATCTGATACGCGGTATCCACTTTATTATTAAGCATCTTGCCCAATACTTGTCCATAATTGGTTCTGTGGAAAAGGTATTCTGCCCCATCTTGAACCTGAATCATAGTATCAAGTTTTTCCTTATTACAGTTATAAACACATGCTTCCCAGGTCCAATCTTCCATTGTTGCTCCCATAAAAACATGTTGTTTTTCATTATGCTGATTAAACTCATTTGCATCATCAATTTTAGTCTGCTCATGATCATTGTCTGTTATTACAGCTATTCTTTTACCAGTTTCTTCTGCTATCTCTAAATATCTCTTATAAGAAATACCATTGCACGAAATTATCGAAATTCCGTCATTTTCAACAGTCCTACCGGTTTTCTTTTCATAGAACTTAGGTAACAGCAAATATTCTGTAGCTCCTTCTACAAGTATTACCTTTTTTGATAATAACAGTTGCAAAAATTCATTATCATCTGCTTTTTCAAAAAATATAGAGGTTTGTGGTTCAACGTTTTTTAACGATAAATAGTGATTTTCTGCAATCCAAATTACATTTCGAAGGTTAAGCCTACTAGCAATCATATTACTATGCGTGGTTAGAATAATCTGGGAATCTTCTTCATGGTCCATTATTTGCTGAAGCATCTGCTTTAAATTCGTAAAACATAAATGATTTTCAGGCTCTTCAATCAAAATCGTATCGAGATTATCCTCGCGATTAAGCGCTATTTGCGTTTTCACTAAACTTTCCATTCCACTTCCCTTGTTTTCCAACGGAATAGAATCCTCATACACAGACACAACACTTTCTAATACCACTTTCTTATTATCTATTCCAAATCGTCTCCTATCATCTATATCAGGAAGATTTACGTCTTCGAAAGATGTACTCAGTTTTTCTCTAAATGCATTCTTAGCTTTTAGTTTAGTATCATTACTGTAAAGATTTGAAAATAGTGCTCTATTAAAATAGTTAAATGCAGACGACTTTGATGTTTCTGACGTATCAATAAACAAATTCTTTATTGGTCTCTTAGCTACCTTATATGGTAAATTGGCATACGTTTGCCATGTCAAAGAATAATACTCATATGGTATTTTCCCATCGTTAATAGAATCTGCTAATTCCTCAGAAAAATCTTCATCAAATTTACATTCAAATCTTATTCCATACTTCTCTTCACTACGATTACCATTTACGTGATTTTCTCCATAAAAATCAATAAATCGCGGTGTATTATCAAGTTCCAAATCAACTTCGATCATTATCCTCGGTAATGTAGCTACGTTAGGATTATTTTGAAAAGCTCTAACGTTTTCCAAATTAAACAAATCTTGCAAAACAGACTTGTCCGCATTCCAGTACAGTTGATTTAGTACTATTCTAATAGCCTCTAATATTGTACTTTTTCCTGCTTCATTTTCGCCCACCAAAATACTCAAGTGCTCATTAAACTCTATCTTAAAGTGTTCAAAACGCTTTAACCCATCAATATATAATGTCTTTACATATCCCATTTCCAGTCTCCAATCTTAAATGTTATAAAAAGATAATCCTACACAATCAATTCACTCAATCCGCCATAACAAGTCACACAGGCGCTCTTTCTTGCTCTTGTAAGTGCAACATAAAGCAAGCATTTCTCACCTGTTCTAAATTCTTCCAGAGAAATATCATCCTCAAAATCAGCCCTTGTTCCAAAAGGGAGAACCTTTTTATTTACTGCTACTGCAAATACATAATCAAACTCAAGACCTTTTACTCTATGCATAGTCGCTATTCTTACACCTTCAAAAGTGCGGTCATCAGTCTTGTTTGCCTTGATTTCAAAGGACTTAATTCCTGCCCTCTGTAATCCAGCAATATAGCTATCTAGCAGTTTATGTGTTCTTGCTACAATACAGATATTTTTCTGCTCTATGCCTGCTGTTTCCAGTTCATGAATTCTACTAACCAAATAATCAAGTTCTTTCTCCGGAGTAGCAAATTCCTTAATTTCAGGCTTATCCCCATGAGTAAGTGACTGACATCCTTTACCATTGTCATAATCATCATCTAAATCATCAAAAGATACTCCATTAAGCAATCCAAATGCAAACTTGCGGATTTCCTCAGTTGTTCTGTAATTGATTCTCAAGTAGCTGCTTCTTCCGCGGACATTAATTCCGCATTTTGAAAGTACTGCCTTATTTCTATATATTCTCTGATGTGAATCACCCACAATAAAAATATCATTCCGGTGCTCATCACCTGCAAGTGATCTAAGTAACCTATATGCACTTGGGCTTAGATCCTGACCTTCATCAACGATAATTGATGTGTACTCACCTGTAAGCTTCTTATTTTCAAGGATCTTACGGCATTCATACATAGCTGTCTCAACATCTCGCTGTAGTTTTTCGCTCATTATATTTTGATATTCATCAAACACATCCCATATTTGCATACGAACTTTTCTATCAAGGCGTACTCCTCTACCAATTCTTGAAGCTTTGCAGTAAGATACTTTGTCATATACTTCCTGTGCCTGGACAACCTTAACCCACTCATCCTTATAGAAGTTTTCTACAAAGTTTAAGTCGCCACCTGCTATAGCAATAGCATCTCTCCATGCCTTGTCCACTTCTTCGTCATAAACAATCTGATACTCATATCCTTGTCTACGCAAAAAATTAGAAACCCACGCATCAAGATTAATAATATCTATTCTCTTCATTTCCTCAGCAGTGCATATTTTTCTAAGGTTATCTTTTATATCTTCCGCCAAATTCTTGGTGTAAGTTGTAAAAAGAATCTTTTCATTCGATTCTAAATTGGATGCAAGCATTTTTGCTCTATGCATCGCAACAACAGTTTTACCAGTACCAGCTCCGCCTAATACTCTCGCAGGTCCATTAAAGTTTTTTTCCACAACCTTACGCTGTGTTGGATGGAGAAAGATTCTCCATTTTTCAAGTGGCTCTTGCATAATTGCCTGAAGTTCTTCCTCTCCCTCGACAATAACAAAGCTTTTCCTACTTGTATCAGTTTGAAGAGCTGCTGCAAAATCGTTTTCTTTGACTTCAACTTTCTCTGTCTCTGGATATAGTGTGTCCAATACTTCTTCAACCGAAAATCCGTTTCCAAGCCATTCAAGCCCTTCAAAAGCTTCTTCCGGAATCGCAGCTTTCAGTGAATGAAGACCTTCTAATGTCTTGATTGCTTTAATCATAGGAAGTTGTTCTTCCGGAAGACCTATTTTTTCAAACACTTCATCTGAGATATTTGCAAATAATGCCGGCTCATCAATTGCCTTTTGTTCCTCAATAACTTCCTGCACATCAAAAATCTGTACACTACCTGTAAGCTTGTTTATTGAGCATTTTTTTCTCTTCGCCCACGCATATGCCTCATCATGATGATCCACCCAAAGCAAAATATAAACATTGCTTTCCGGTTCACGCACAACAATTCCCCTGTAAGTATCATCAATCCTCACAGAGCAAATGTTCTTGTCAATCCCTTCATTAATCTTTTCAAAGTTAATTCCCGGATGCATAGGATCATTTCTAAATTTATTAAAAAACTCAGTTACTTTTCCCTGCTTCTGTCTTGGTAGTGCTGCGTATGCAGTTAAAAAATCAGTCGAAATAGCTACAGTTGGCTTATTATTCATTTACAGTTCCTCCAAATACATTGATGTTAATTTCTTCACTACTTAGCAGTACTGTCCAGCCTTTACCCTTAAATATATCCATGTACTCTTCTTGCTCCGGTAAAAGCCAGACAATTTTTTTATATTCCCAGACCATTTCGGCTTCCGCTATAGTTGCTCCAGATGATTCATCTGATAACTCAAAACCTACAACGCTTGGAGCAGGGACTCCATTATGATACATCTCTGTAGCGCATGTTATTGCGATATCATCAATAAACTCATCCATGATATCATTCCACTTCTCATCAACTACAACATCCGTACCTAACGCTGCCTCTGGTGCATCTTCCTCTGCAATAATTGTTCCAAGATTACTGTATATAGCCTTGCTTATTCCGAGCTTAGACAAGAAAATTGCAGTACTATTAAATTGCATAACATTTACAAAATGCCAGAATCCATTCCAATCCGATTCATATTTATCCGTTCTTGAATCAGGAACATCATCAATGATTGCAACTATTTTCAATGGAGCTCCCATTCTCATGCCTGTCATTTCAGCCAGAGAAACTTCCGCCAGCACATCTATATTTCCCATCTCCTGTCTAGGACGCCATATTCCGAAAATAGCTTGTCCAAAATCATCCACATCATCCAAAGAACCGATTGCATTAAGCACTGACTTCCATTTACTACTCCACTCACTGTATAAAACCTGATTTGTCATCTGAGCCGCTTCGACTATTGACATCGCAAATGATCTTGCGTGTGTAACAAATAAATCTTCTGCATTTGGAATAGATAAATAGTCAATTAATAGTTCAAATCCATTTTCTTTTTCAGGATTAATGGATTCAGCATTTGCACTTTTTACTGCCGGCTTATATACCTTTCCAGATGGCATTTTCACAGAATTCAACGTTTCAGTTCGATAGTCTCCCTGACTTTTAAATACATTATGTACATCCTTATATGTAAGTGACCAAACTCTATACTTTCGAGAAAACATAATAGCCATACGCTTTAGGGTGTCTTCCTCTACGATATCCTTGTGATAGTAATAACCATCTGTAAAGACAGCTATAGGTTTCTGATTGCCCGTCGTTCTCTTTGGCCTGATTACAAAGTCAGGTCGAGACTTTACCGAAATACCCATAGATGCATCGAAGTCAACCTGTGGTTCAATTGTCCATAAGCTTTCACCAACTTGAAGAGAATACCCTTCTTTCTCATTAACCAATGTCTTATGAATTCTAATTGGTCGTTCTGCGGTACTCAGCTTTTCAAAAGCACCAACAAATTCTCTTTCTAGTTCGCTGTCAAACAAATGGTTTGTATCTACTTGTGCAAGTTTTTTAATCTCAGTTCTATTCTCTTTTCCACTTAAAATTGTCTTCAAAAGTGTTATTGCCGAATTTCTTGAGATTTCACCAATATGCTGGCTCTGTCTATAGGCATATAAACACTTATAGCATCCATCCTTCTGCGGGTCATCATTACAGCTACAATGCTCCATCGTCTCCAATGCACCTTCAAAAACATCTATAATGCCATTCTCCTCATTCATAAGTTGCTTCAGATAGCCTGTTCCACCAGGTACAGAATCATATATTACTAGGTACTGCTTCCTATAATCAGCCTCAGGAACTGGAACCTCACTTACGGTTGCTCTTAGGTGGTCAACATTACCAAATTTCTTCTTCATTCCAAGCATAAATGCAGCAACAAATGATTCTACTCTTACGTTTGTAGCATCCATTGTTGTAGCAGGAATTAAGAGACGTAACGCTTCTGTTTCAAACTCTCTATACAAGAAAAGGCACTCTTCAAATGGGTCTGTAACAATAGTATTATCTTTTACCATCTTGCAGAAACGGGAGTGCTTAGGTTTTTCCCCCTGCACCTGAATTTTTCCGCAATACTTACAGATAGTGAAACCTTTTCTAACGCCTTCATGTCCGGCAACAAGTAATTTGTCTCCAGTAATTGATTGTTCGCCGAAGTTAATCTCACGCATCGTTGCCTTTTGAAGGAACTCATAGCCCCACTTAAACTCTTTGTTATCCATTTCAAAAGCCTGAATAACATCTTTATCTTCATCTACGTCAACCAGAAGTTCCTTATCATAGAACATAGATGTACGATCTTCGCTGTCATCACCGATTTGGCTTTCTTCCTCCTTCATATTGGAATACACCATCTGAACCTTAAACATTGAACGAACCTGCCCAGCATCTGCCCACCCCGGATTTCCACATTTAGGGCATACATGTGCCGGAGTACTAGAGTCCTCAATTGAAGCATGAGAGCAGTTTGGACATAATCTCCATGGTTCAACTTTAGCAGTATTAATATCAACCTGATCAATCGTAAGCTTATGTCCACCTGCATAAAAACTATTTAAAGGCGCAAACTCGCTGATTGCAGACGAAGCAGACCTATTGTATTCATAGGTCGTACTCTCATATTTATTCTTCTCTCTATCGTTCTCGTCTTTTTCAACCCTTGTAAGGACTGCCTTTAATACTATTCCGGCTTCAGGGAATGCATAGTTTGGCAATAATCCCGCATCAGAAAGGAAATTGAAAACATTCTTCTCATTAATCTTTGCAACAACGCTTGTCCAAGCAGCACGTTCTTCTTTTAAATCTTTAATTTGCTTATCATAAGATGAATCCTGCGGCTTGTCTTCAAGAGCTTTGATCATCTTGTTAAGCTCTTTAATACTGCTCTGGATGCCATCTCGCTGTTTCTTTAAATCATAAAATTCATTGTAAATCTTTATATGCATAGGGCTGTTAGTTGTTCCTTCTCCCATAGCAAATGCTTTAATATCCTTAATTGAGTTCTCATCCAGACCATCTTGATTTCCCGAATTTACAGAGAATGTCTGGATAAACATTCTAACAAGCCTTGCCATGTTATTCTGAACATAGTAAAGGAAGTTATTCGGGAATCGATCTTTTGAGGTCTCATCCAATTTAGCTAAGCATTGACTTACTTTGTCCGGAACCATCGCAGTTCCGGATTTAACCCAGCAGTCCATACAATAAGCAGTAAACTGTCTTGCTAGAACTGCTGATGCTTTTAGGAAAACCTTTGGTGGTTCAACAGCACCTGCTATCATTTCCATCGGATCTTGATAGAAGTAAAGATCATGAGGTCTTGCATTCGCAATTGCAACTGTAAGTGCATTACCATCTTTACGTCCACCACGTCCTGCTCTTTGGGCATAATTTGCCTGTGCTGGTGGTATGGAACTAAGGATAACTGTAGACAAGTCTCCAATATCAATACCCATTTCAAGAGTAGGTGTACAAGACAGAAGATTTGGATCCCATGGTTTTTGTTCGTCTTTGGATTTCTTGAATTCTCGCTCTAAATTCTCGCGATCATCTCGTTCAAGCAAACCTGTATGCTCCTTTGCCACAATACGAACAAGCTCACCCTGACTATATAATTTACCGTAAAAATCCAGCCCTTTATCTTCTGCAATATGCATGTGTCCATTGCAATCATTTCTTATACAACAAGCACCATCAAACAACTCTGCGTCTGATTCTGACATAGAAATTTGTGTACCACACTCGTCACAAACAAGCTGCTTCACTTTGCTTGTCACCTTACATTTTTCAGGATTAACTGACCAAACATCTACATTATCCGAAGTTTCTACCTTATCCAATACTCCTGCTTTAGTAAGTTCCTCAAGAATAATCTTCATGATATCAGTGGCATCCGAATCCAATGAAAACATTGGAAGATACTTATTAATCCACTTTGAATACCATGACCTGCCATCTATACCATCAAAGCCCTTCATTTTCTTAGAGCCACGATTGATGGCAACGAACTTAGGGACATTAAGTCCTCTATTTACACCAGGAAGCCATTTTTTTCGGTCATTAGAAAGGTGATAATAATTGGCTCCATTATTAATGAATTGCTCAAAAGCATAGTAAGTAAAGGCACCATTGGTTTTCATCTGATATAAAACACCTAGTACCATTCTTGTAAATGTTTCTACATCTGCGCTCTGTAGTCTACCTACTTCGTTCGCAACTCTTTCCATTATTCCCGGAATCGCTTTTTCGTACTCAAAAGAAAGCACCGAACATCCAGCCTTTTCAAGAGTTCTACCGATTCTTGAAAGGATTCCGTACTCCATGAGGATTTCGTATTTAAATCTCTGCTCTACAAAGCTTAACAGAGTTGCTGCATCTTCATCTTTACGAAGTGTACCTTCATTGCACATTCTCTCGTATGCACGCATCCATGTAAGATTTGCAGGTATAAAATTGGCAACAAAGTAATCGTCACCCAGATAATTCTTCCAGTAAGAAACAACCCTCTGAATAAACTCATCAAAAGAATACTCTTCAGAATCAATGTTAATAAACTGAGTTATTGCGGTTCTAAGTCCAAACTTCCAGGTCCTTGAATTATAGAATCCTGCATGATGAGCAGCATCCTGAACATTATCAGTAAATGCTAAAAGTTTCTTATCATCATTGAACTTTGACGCATACAGCTCCGATATGCCTGCACTTATAGCAGTTGCACTTCTTAAACCTATAAGGGACATTGTTCCTTTACCATTACAGAACGGACACTTATAAGCCTTAGAATTATTTCTACCTTCCGTCTTTAAATCTGGTACCCAAATAGGAATTGTTTTATGTCCATTCGAACAAAGAGTTCTGTTTGGCTCATCAAACATAATCTCCATACATTCTGGGCATAACCTCATGCGATTATTAAGATTAAATGCTTCTTCTCCTTCCTTATGTGGGAACATTATTCTCACCTTGGAGTCGTCGGAGAAGAATGCATTGTAAAACGCTCTAATATCTCTTATTTCCACACTGCCATTATCCTCTACAGATGCCCACCCGGTCTGTCCGCACTCGCGGCAATTGATTACTGGCAAATAATGTTTGGCCTGATGTTCATTAAGATCTGTTGAAAGCGCATATTTAATATCCTTCTGTGCCACTTCACCAACAAGTCTTCTTAACTCTCGCATCCATACCTGAACCTGGACATTTAAAAATGGACGAAGTTTGCCCGATGATGTTTTCGTTCTGGCATGAGAAATCAAAGCATATAAAGCATCAATAACAATGCAAGCAAGATCTTCTCCCAGCTCACTCAGTAGTGGAAATCTCTTTATTAAGTTTTCATATGCAAAAGAATTCTGCATATATGAGCCCTTAGCTTCCGCAATAATACTCTGCGTAAAGTTGTGATGCATAAGCTTCTTTCCAAGTTCAACCCTTGCATCATCACTCATGATATTAGCGATTGCGATACCATCTTCTAGCCAGCACTCTACCGCAGCATAAAGATACTCTTTCTCATCTTCTCCGGAAGATAATTCCTTTACTCGAAGAGCTTCCTCTCTTGATGGTAATTTATAATCAGTTACATCATATCCCGCAAAGAACTCTTCCGAAGACAAACGATCTTCAGTAACAACTGCATCCTCATCAAACATTTCTCCAAATACATCTGAAGCATATTCTCGAATACTCTTTGCACTGTCTTTCGCGCCCATTGTCGCAGAGGTTCCGATACAACAAATCTGTCCTGGCAACACATTAAGACGCGCTTTTAATCTTCTAAGAAGGCACGCCAAATCTGTTCCCTGAGCCCCATCAAAAGTATGAAGTTCATCAACAGCAATATATTTCAATGTGTCCGGAAGATTATTCTTCCACAATTCTGCATCTTTAGGTCTTACCAAAAGATAATCCAACATCTTATAGTTAGTCATAAGAATATCTGGTGGTGCAGCAAGAAGCGTCTCATGATCTGTGATTACTTTGTCCGGAAGCATCATCTTTACAGATGAATGCTCCTGACCTCCAACATACATTCCAACACGAATCCCAGCAGATTTGAGTTCTTCACTACCATCAACCAACTCCGCAATACGCTTAGCCTGATCTGAAGCTAAAGCGTTCATTGGGTAAATGATCAAAGCTTTGATTCCCTTTTCACCACGATGCTTATAGCAATACTCAAGAATAGGATACAGGAAACACTCTGTTTTACCTGAACCTGTTCCTGTCGCAATCAACGTAGATCTACCATCTTCACCCGTCAGACGTTCAAAAGCTCTTTGCTGATGAACATACGGACTAAATGGCTGATGAATCGCCTCAAATAAGCTTTTATTACCTTCGTAAACACGAAAAGGCAGACGCACTGCTACATATGGTTCATGAAACACTGCATCTTTCGTATTTAACATATTTCTAATAGACCCTTTAAATATCGGGTTGGTTATAGGAAATGAAGTATCAATATAATCAATCAGGCCTTCCTGATATTGTCTTGCAAGAATTGATGGTAACATTTTAACTCACCTTCTCCAGTTATAATTTGTATTTTTTGCTAAAGTAATCCCACGCAATTTTATAATCATCTTCTCTATCACATTTATTAAATGGGGCTTCATAACATATCATCTTTTCTACCTCTTCATCCGACGAATAAGATTCAGTGATAATTTGTTTTACAGTTCCAGACGTTGTATTCTTCACTTCTTTTTCCCATTCTGTTCGATTAAATCCCACTCCTTTTTGTGTTCTATTTGTTGTAAATACAACTCTTCCCTTTTGGTCATACCAGGTATCAACTTCATAACTCTTTAATACCGGGAACTGAATATTATAAACAGAAGTCAATAATTCTATAGACATTCCTATCCCCATAGCAACTAACACATCTAACTCTACCATTGCTTGTCTTCTTTCAAATGGCGTTCTTAATGGTGAATCCTTTGTCCAATCTTTACCAAGTGATAAGAATGTATTCTCATTTAGCCTCACATCGTTCTTTGTCCATCTAACAGAAGCAAGTCTATCTGATTCTAATTCATTCCATATATCAGAATAGTACGACGTCATACAATTAAGTGCTAAAGCACGAGCAACAATCTCATCACATAAAACAGATTTTATTAGTGGTAGCTTGGAAATTGAATCAAAATATAAATCATCTTTTCCTAGTATCTTTATAAGAGCGTCGCATGGAACAGAAATCATTTCACCTAACAAAACTGCTAATTTATACATATCGTTCGTCGTGACGCCGATTACTGTATTAACGTGCCCTACTTTTGGAGGAAATAAAGCCGACATAAGTGTTCTTTCCTGACTTTTATTTATTCTTCTTCTAGACAGAATTCTGTAGTAATCCAGATAATTTCCACCATTTATTACAACTGGTGCTTTTGAATAATACTCATTCCAACTTCCTAATGGCTTGTAATTATATCTCGGTAAGTACATTTCACCGATTTCTAATAAATCTACCGCATCAAACGCTCCATGGGTATCACACTCTTTTTGTGCTGTTTGATACACTGGATTTGCTACTCCAATATGTGGACCAGATATAACTGCATCCTCCAATCGTTCAGCAAAATGAACATTTCTCTCAATTGTTCCATCTTCCTGGGCTCCTGTTTCTGACCAGCAAGTTGTTGCAAAAAATGACTTATCACTTCCTACTGAGTTTCCATATTCTGCAAATAAATTCAACAAACCAACCAATTCTTCCGTTTGAACAACCGGTAACTTTGCAGACTTATAATTCAAACTATCGTCAAACACTTTCGCAAACGTCTGTAATTCTCGGCTTGTGACAGTGATAACGCGATCCGGATGTCCATTAATATTCCATTCTCCATTATCATTCTTTATGCCCAACGATACACTATGATCTGCTTCTCCATAGCATTCATCAATTGTGTTTGTCGCAAACAGATTTACGATCCACTCAAATGAATCAGAAACATCATTAACAAAAATGCTTAGGCAAAAAGTCTTTGCATGTCCTACTTCAGCAAACAATTTAAGCTCATTTTGAAATCTAAAGCTCTTCCTTAATTTAGGATAAAGCATTGTTCTTAACGCTCCACCCTTAGTCTCATCAAAAATAGTGTTTGGATGTACAAAAGCAAACGAACCTTTATTTTTAGTCAACATAACCGCTTGTGGCATAAAACATTTATAGAGATTTGTATCACAACCTGAAAGTATTTCGTAGTTCTGTGATGAATTAAAAAAACTTTGCATTCCAGCAATGCTCTCATATTCACCAAGATACTCACTTATAATTTGCTTGTTTATTAACAATGAATCTCTCTGTTTAGCCACTTGCGCTGCAGAAAGCTTTCTAATTGAAATTATTGGAGAATGATCTGCCAAAACAGACTGTTCATTCCATACTAGTTTAATCCATGGTGGATTTCCTACAACCAAATCAAATCCACCATTATCCTCAAAAACATCAGCAAACTCTAACTCCCAGTGCTGAAATTTTTGTTCTTTCGCTATTTGATTTGCGATTGCAAGTCGTTCACTTCTCTCCCTCAAATCATCAAGACATACTTCACCCAAATCATGATATTGTGCTTTAAACTCAAGCGCAAGCTGATCACCTTCTGTAACATATTTGAGACCCGAACCATCCGCTTCAAACTTAAGCACCATTTGACCACTTGAATTAACATTGACCGCACGAATATTTCCTTCAAGAATCAAAGACATATCAAAAAAGAATTCTTGTCTTGATGGTAATAAATCAGCTTTATCAATTGGCCAAAACCAAAGTGCACACCAATAATCCATAGCAGCTTTTAATCGCGCATATGGGCCTGCATTCTGCGCTTTTTCAGACTTAAATAGTTTTTTATAAATCTCATCCTTTTCCCTAATAGATTTATGTGATCCCTCCCCTGATTCTTCATGGCCATAAACACTAAGAGGTTCATATGTTGCTTCTTCAATCTTTTTTCGCTCATCTGCAGTAAGCTTCCACAATTTATCAATACTTTCTGACAACCTTAGAACAGTCTTTAATTCATCCTCATCAAACTTTGAGGTAAATTCCTTGTTCCATGCTTTTATCTTTTTGATGTTCTCCGGTTCCAGACTTTTTATAACTTTATCCGAATAATTAGCCATTCCAGGATCGCCCAAAAGGAAATGATATATCTCCTTTGTATGCTCATGCTGTCCCTTCTTAGTACGCTCTTCTCCTGGCATGATTCTTCTTGGAGCTTTGTCGTACCATTTACCAGTCTCTAATGCTGACTGTGAATATACCTGTCTTCTTGCTCCAATTAATGAATTACCATTTACAAGCTGAGTACCAAACCAAGGTACATAAGCACCTTTATAAATGGTATTTAGCCACAACGAAACCTCCGCTAACTCAACAGCTACCGGATTCAAATCACAACCATATACATTTCTATCAGCAATAAACATTTTTACTTTCTGCAGTTCTTCAAAACGTTTATCGTAACTTATGGTCTCCCCAAGTTCTTCCTGTTTCTTTATAAGGTATGCTTCTGCAAGTTGGTTAATTGCTTCATTCAAGAATGCCGCACTTCCCATCGCAGGCTCACAAACTGTTAAATGTAGAATTTCATCCGCAGTCTTATCTTTCAAAAGCTCCTTTAGAGCATACTTAACAAGGCACTTAGTAAGCACCTCAGGAGTATAGTATGATGCCGACTTCTCACGTTCTCTTCCAGCGAGTCGATAAATAAAGGTTCCCTTCTCATACATTCGAAGCTGCCCTTTTTTCTCTCCCGACTCATAACGAACACGTTCGGTCTTTTCATCATAATTAACTAATTCATTTTCTTTTACAAAATATCCAACATCTAATTCGTTGAATTTATCCCCAGCTCTCTTTACTTCATACAAATCTTCCTTTGCAATAAATCCTCTGTAACTAAGAAGTGCCTCGTACACTGCACCCATCTGGTTAATTCCAAGTGCAGAATAAGAAATTCTTCCTTTTCTCTCTTTAGAATTTCTTGGTCTTGAGATACTCATCAGATCAACAATCTGAAGCATTGCACAGTTTCTAAGTCTGGCTTTCGTAATAAGCTTTGTGTATTCTGGATCAAATATGTGTGCCTTTAATGCTTCAATAGTAAAAGCATCATGCATTGAAGTTTTCTCAATTTCAATTGCTTTCTTATACTCTTCCAAATTTTCCGGATAACCAAAATAAGTCATATGAAAAAGCTTTTTAAGAGTATCATCAATGTAATATCCCTCTGATAATACTTCGCTGTCTTCCTTTACTTGATCACACACATCACGCAATCCTTCTAGAGAATATCCCTTCACATATGTCTGAGACTTCATAGGTGCATAACCAAGTTCCGATCTTGCCTCGATAAAAAGCATAAAGAGAAAACGATACATATATCTAAGACATTCCAAAGTAAGTTCAGATGCATCTACCGGATTTTCTTCCAGATTAATTCCCTGTCTTGTTTTCATATCGAAGATAACTTCATTGCCAAGTATCTCTATACTTTCTCTTAAAGCATACTTAAGCGCATCAGAAACACCGGCACTATGTTTATGTGAATTTTCATCCAAACTATCTAATACAATTGCACCATCAGCCGGACACAGGCTCTCCTTATGAAGCAGAACAGTCATTGCCATAAATGTTGACTCCTCATGTCTGCTATAAATATCTTCCATCATGAACTGGAGATATCTCTTTTCATTCCATTTGTTTCTATCGATTAACGCAATCTGATTGATTCCAAATAACAAGATGAATCTAGGAGCCTCCTCGCCCGCGAAGAATAGCTTTGCAAGAATCTCATCATTCACAATATCAACAGATGCACCATTTTCATCCTCATCATCACTCTTTTCAAAAATATACCCCTGAAGGATATCGTCATCACGTTCTACTACAACTGATAAAAAAGCCCACAATAAAGGTGCTCCATTTGCTTTCGTTACTTCATGAAAGATAGGAACATTTAATCCATCCGCAACTTCTTCTGAAACACTATTTATAGATTCATATCCCAGTGCCTTTAAATACAGAATCGCAAGCTCCTGAATCATCGGTTTGCTCGCTTCTTCATTTTTAGAACGTAGATATCTGTCACGAATGTTATAGTACTGTGTTCTTACATCGCGAAGCTTTTTCCATGGTAACTGGATTTCTTCTTGCTTCTCTTTTTGCTTCCACTTCTTTATAGTGTCTTCAGCATTATCCTGAAAAATAGAAGTGAAGTAATGGTTTGTATAATATTCATTTTTATTTTCAATTCCTGTTAGAATCATTTCCATGTTATCTCACTCCTGTTACAACTGCGATAATTCTAATGTATGGGTTTTCTTCAATTTCCAGAGTATCCTTTTCCCAATCCATAAAGTTCGTAAATATTGCTTCTATTTCACGCTCTTTCTCTGACTTTTTACGTTCCATTCCCGGAATTCCCAAATCAAAGAATGAAAGCTGTGCATCTTTATGTCTTTGCTCTAACTGCTCTAATCTTTCCATCTCTTCATAAATGTACGGATATGTCTTCTCTTTATATTCAGCACATTTGTCCGCCATTATCTTTTTAGCACGATTAACCACATCTCCAAGAAGTTTCTGTCCTCTTGCTATTTGTTCTTCAGAAACATTCTGTGTATTTGGTACCTTTACATTCAAATGTGTTTTTTGTAATACCTCACTCATCGAAAGGATGCTATCAAACTGATCATTTTTATAAAGCACACCAAACCATTCATCAACAACAGTTGTTGACTTTCTGTTTGGTATAAGACCAGCCACAATAAACAGTATTTCTTCTGCACCTATACTATTTGTCAAACCTAAGACTGGTACTTCACTTCTTTTGTAAAAAACTCCTGCTTTATCCTCTATCCAATTAAAGATAGGATGTAGTTTCCACAAATATTGAGTTGCTGGCCATGCAGTTTCAGCTAAATCATTCTGCATACAGCGTTTCATATCATTTAAGCAATACTCCCTATCTGGAGATAATCTCAAATAGTCATCGGATGGCATTGCTTCCGGTGGAATAAGCTTTTTAATACGTTTTTTCACATTATCCGTAAGCTTAATTTCTACCCCCTGTGTTCCCGATAAATCAGAATATTTTATTTCTTCTGTATCAGTAAAAATATCCAATGCATTCTTTAGATAATCAATATCCGAAAAGAGAGTTTCTTCATCGCTATATTCAACTTTAACTTCTTTCTCATCACCAAGACCCATTAATAATTCCAATGGATCAAACTCTTCTTCATCAGAATCCAAAAGCTTTTCGAAAGCCGCTGCTCCTGCTCCGCTTTCAATTACTTTTGCAGTTTCCTCTTCCTCTTCTTCCTGATTGAACTTCCCAAAGAGCATAGCAGGATCTCCGATATTTTTAAGAGCCTGCTCCTCTTTCTTTACAAGAATTTCCATGATTCGAGCATCACCCTTAATTCTCGGATTATCACTATCTATGAGCATATATCTGATATCTGGTTGCTCAGTCTGACCGTATCTATCAATACGACCATTTCTCTGCTGGAATACCATTAATGACCACGGAATATCAAAATGAATCAATCTATGTGATAGATAATGTAAATTGATACCTTCAGAAGCAACATCAGAAGCAACAATAACTCTAATTGGTGATTCTGCTCTACCGAATTCATCTACTATTCTCTGAAGCTCCTTATCACTCATTCCGCCATGCATAACCTCAAGCTGATTATCCTTTAACCCAAGATCTTTCTTAAGATTCTCAGCAAGATATCTCATGGTTTCGATTCGCTCTGTAAAGATTACGAGACGGTCATTATTCTTCGATGGAGACCATCCATATTCAGTACTATTCAAAAGTTTTAATAACTTAGCATATCTCGAAAAATCCGCAGGGCTGATTAATTCAAGAGCCGCCCTTAATTCTTTCAGTGTTACTATGTCTGGCATATCACCATCCGGATATTTTTTTTCAAGTTTTCTAATTCTCGCATCAATACTTTTGATACAAGCAGCTGGCGAAGAGAAAAGTGACTTTTCAAGACTAGTCTTAAACAAGATTCCTTTTCCTCTAGTCCTTGACTCGTCCATCTGTAATTTCATATCTGCAAAAATATCGTAAGCTGCCTCTTCTCGTGCAGAAGCAGCACATCTTTCAATTGTAATTACACGTTCTTTAAATGCTCCTGATACTTGATCTTGAATATCTTTCTTAAAACGTCTGATAAGAAGACCTTCAATATCATCCTTTGTATAGTTTTCCTCATCAGCAATTGCAGTCGGATCCAACATATTCATAAGAGAAGCAACTGACTGCCCCTTTCCATCATGAGGTGTAGCAGTAAGCATAATGAGTGTATCTGAACGATTAGCAAGTAGAGAAGCAAGCTTACTTCTCTGAGAACTTCTATCTCCCCTTTTTGCAACATTATGTGCTTCATCAATGACGATAATATCCCACCATGCGTTTTCAAGATGAGTACGATAATCCAAATCATTTTTTAATGTATCAACAGAAATAATCGTTTTGTCATAGTAGAAAAACGGATTATAGTTTGTTGGAAGTTTTACTCTTACACTTTGAATTCTTGATGAATCTAAGCGCACAAGCGGAATAGTAAAACGGTTCCACATTTCTTTTTGGAACTGTGTCATCATACTCTTTACTGTTACAACAAGTATTCTCTTTCCTTTTCCGCGTGCAATAAGTTCGGACATAAGTATTCCTGCTTCAAGTGTCTTACCAAGACCTACAGTATCCGCGATAAGAATTCTCTGTCTTGTTTTATTTAAAGCCATCTGCGCTGGTTCGAGCTGATAAGACATCAAATCCATTGCAGCCTTATTACCAATATGAATCTTATTGTCAGTTGGAATCTTTCCTCTCCACTGGCTTTCTATATATACTTTAGATTTTCTAAAGAACGCAGAGTTATCCGGCACAAGAGTTACCTTAGCCGGATCAACAATTTCTATATCATCTTCAATATCCACAAGGAACATTGATTCATAATCTTTTACAAGCTGAGAAAGACCTATTACATGTAAGGTCTGATTTCCTAAACTATTTGTCTCAACTTTTTTTACTAACCATTCTTCACCACGAACAATGATTCTCATTCCTGGTGCGTACTTAACATCTGTATGTTCCATGAGTAAACTCTCCTACTCTACTATTTATTTTTGCTTCGTTCATAATGAATCAGATCACCAAAATCACAATTAAGCTTGTCACAGATCTTTTCCAAAACCAACATTGATACCGGCTCTCCTTTACTCATTTTTGCTATCGTACCACTGCTGAGTTTTACCTCATTCATCAAATCTGTTTTATTCATGTTGTTATCAATTAATAATTTCCACAATCCGTTATAAGAAATGCTCATCCTAAATACCTTTCTACAAAAGCAAGTTTTGGTGCACTTAGCTCCTTATATATTATGTATACAAATTATACTACATTCTTAAAGAATTGGCAATTAGAATATTAAGAAAATCTTCGAGTTTGTGAAGATTATGTTCATTTATTTCAGATATTAAAAAAAGGACGCAGGATATTCTCCCACGCCCTCACATCTATCTGGCTTTATCTTCCCTTACCTTCGATACTTCCTTATGTGCCGCTTCCTGCTTCACCTCATCCACACCTCTAGCCTCAAATGCATCGGCATTATACTGATACTCGTGTGTTTCCGCCACCACCGGTGCATATACAATCTCGGCTTCGACTCTCTCAGATGCTGCTTCTTTCCTATTAGCTTCCATCTGTTCATCATGCTTCATATCATCCTTATTCTTTTTTTTATCCATTCTCACATCCATCGCCAGATTATCCAGCTTATCAATCGAAGCGTCCAGATGCAGCTCCATTAACACAAGCATCTTTTTCACCGCTTTCATAGGGGCAAGCACCGCCTTTGTAATTGGATGTTTCTGCTCTTTCTTTGAATAATCTACCTCCGGTTTGTCAGCAAAAGTACGGAATGCATTGGCTGCTGCTGTCTGCCCTGCTTCACGAAATCCTTTTGCAAGAAGTGCTTTCTTTGCTATATCCTTATCCGTAGTCTTGATTGCACCTCTTACATTTTCCCGTATATCAAGAAGTCTTTTCTTAATTCCTAAGAACTCCGACACCCTGTATAATGCAGCTCTTCCCTTTGCCTTTGCTTCATCAACTATGCTCTTTGCTGTAGATTTGACTTGTGCTTTCACTTCCAATACCTGCAACTTTATCTGCTCACATCTGGTATTAAGTCGCTCCTGTGCTTCTGACAATGCCTTTTTAGCATTATTGACAAGTGTATCTTCCTGCATTTCTTTGATCTGGTTCTGCATATTGGTGAGTTCTTCCGTCATGGAATCAATCTTTTTCTCCAGTCCGTCCACATAGCTGCATATCTCAAATACATCGTTTGCCTGCTCTTTCATGGCATTTTTCTTTAGTAATTCGAGAAGTTCCCTTATAACCTCCTCGTTGGTAAGTGTTTTTCCTGCTTCTATATCCATTCTGTTTCCTCCATTCTGTAAATGGGGCAGCCTTGGCCGCCCCTGTACTCTGATTACTGATTATCGAAAGGGCGTCGCCTCTTTGTCCTTCTCTTTATCGGGATTGCCATGATGTTTCTCTGCACTCTCTCTTGCCTTTTCGTTGCTCTTATCCTTTGCTTTCTCATATTCAGAGATAATCTCATTATAGAGTTTTTCCCTGAAATCCTTTGTGACCGGATAGCAGACATCCTGATAGATTGGCTTGCCCTGCTCATCCACCTGCTTTGTCTTATAAGAAGGCATTGATACAAAGATTTTTTCTTTCCCCTGCACGATATTGATATTATTTACGATGAAACTGTTTTCAAAATAAATGCGTGCAAGTCCCTTGATGTTACTACCTTCCCTCTCATAAGGTGTCACAGTTACGGAAAACTCCGGCATTTCCTGTGTACGCTCCTGCTTCTGTGTCTCCTCTTTCTCCGGTTCCTTAATTCTTGCATAGGCATCAAGGATATTGGTATAGAGTTCCTCTCGAAACTCTGCTGTAATAGGATTGCACACATCCTTATAGATCACACCGTTGCTTTCATCACGCTCATTGGAGCGGTATCTTGGCATTGATACGAAAAGCTCTCCCTTATCCTTATTCTCAAGGATTGCAATATTGGTAATCTTAAATGAATCACCGAATACCACTGTTGCAAATCCTTTGATATTGCTGCCCTCTTTTGCCCTTACTTCGTTTACCTTAATTGAATACTTCATATGCTATTCCTCGCTTTCTTTTTGTTCTTTGTTTTGCTCCGGTATGATAAGCTCACACCAAAGCTGTTCTATCTGTTCACAAGACAATCTGCCATTTAACCAGTTGCCAAGTGTAACGACCATTCCGTCCTGCTCGTAATAGAGCCACTCCTGTGTTTCAATGTTCCCCTCATACACGATAGTCACATCAAAATCAGGCATAAATAATCCTTCCTCTGCATCCCATACACAGGCTATTCCCTGTCTGAGTGTCAGATTCAGGCTTTCGACATACACAGACCAGCCGCTTACGACTATCTGAAAGTCATCATCAATCTCTGCAATATCATCCTCGATGTCGATTAGCTCTTCCATTTCCGATACTGCCTCTTCTATCTCACCTAACCGGTATCTCTTATTCATCCATCACCGCCTCCTTATAAATGCACCTGACCACAAAACGCATGGTTCCTTTCTGGGAACAGGTAAAAAGAGTTAGTTCTTTTTCATCTCCCTGTGTCTTGATGCTGTTATCATACGGATTTACTACCTCTGTCTCTGTTATCTCGTAGATATGCTTAAGTCCCTTTTTGTCGGTTATCATTACTTCATCACCTATGGATATCTGACTTAGTGGTGTAAAAAATGTGCCATATCTGCTGCCATTGTGACCGCACAATACACAGTTGCCACTCTCACCTATTCCTGCAGTTTCTTCTATATGACCGATCCCGGCATTAAGCACTTTACTTGTGGTTCCTTCCATTACCGGATACCTGATATCTAAGCCCGGTATCTCAATGATGCCGATAACACCGCCTTCTTTAAGAATGGCTTCATCCTCTTTACTAATGGAGGTTTGCTCTTCCTCCACATCTGTTTCTTCATCGTAATCATCCTCCAATGTCTGCTCAAATTCACTTATGAGCTGTTCTGTCTGTTTTTCTCCTGTTGCCCGCCAGAAAAAAGGGACTGCCATAATGGCAATCCCTGCTGTAATCAGTAGTCCTGCGACCACTTTTCTTATGCTCATATTATTCACTCTCCTATCGTGTTCTGCCCTCTCTGTCGGCTGGATAAGCACCTTTATCCTCTGCCACAATTGCTGCAGCTTCCATTCTGTCATCAGCTTCTCTTTCTTCCTCCGGTCCGCTCAGGTCTGCATCCACAGCCTTTGCGTTCTCAAGGTCAAGCTGGGCATTCAGTTCACACTGCCTTGCCAGCTTTTCTTCCAGTTCCTTGCTGTACGCAAATGGCTTGTCATACTCAGTCTTTGATGCTTCTAGGTCATTCTGGTACTGTTCTATCTTCTTTTCTAAGAAATCAATGTTCTCATGGAGTCCATTGAACAGGTTTTCCAGCTTTACCATGCTGCCGACAGGACTGGTGGAAAGCTCTGCCTTGTACTCTGTTTTTCCACGAAGCACCATATAATTGATGCCAAGGAAGTTCTTTTCTACAAGCAGCTCAAATCCATGGAATTTACCGATTGCAGTTGTCTCTCCGGCCTTACATTTGCTGATTGCTTCAAGCATCATCGTTCCGCCATCCACACGCTCAGTATAGGTTGCTTTGCCTATGGTAATGGCAAATTCCGTATTATCAATCAGCTCTTTATCCCTTGCCTTTACATCCTCACGGACATTGGCAAGCTTTTCAGTTGCTGTCTTAATCAGCTTTGGGTACTTAATCATAAAGTTATCCTGCAAGCCATATCTCTGATTGTCATAGGATGCTTTCAAAAGCTTTAATCTCTGGACATCATTGTCAATCTCCATCTTTTCCTTGATTAAAGGATTCCCTGTAGCAACCGCCTTGATCTCTGCATATGAAAGTGTTGCCTCGTCGATATCCTCGCAGCTTCGGCTTACTGCCTTGCTTGTCATGACCTGACTGATGAAACGCTGCTTATTCTCAACGAGCGACCAGTTGTATGCATCAAAGGTTCCTTTGGTGACATATCTGTAGATTGCCACCTCTTCATTTTCGTTGCCATAGA
>OGDX01000604.1_pt1 | contig 25069 bp, 12 predicted proteins | sample 1570461 | NCBI WGS metagenome assembly OGDX01 (sample SAMEA2582172, study PRJEB24529) | metagenome
CAGGTGTTTTAACACTTATCTTTGCCATAATACTTCCCTCTCATTATATATTTATTATCTGTCAATCTTATATTATATATGCATTTTGATTTATTATCAATATTCAATATATTTTTCAAAAATTATTTTAACAAATTAGTAAAAAAATACACGAGCGTATCAAATGAAACGCCCGTGCATTCAATAATGATTAAATGTTATAGAGTTAAACTATTATTTAGTAGTTGTAACATTCATAACAGCACTTCTTGCAACATTGCCATCAGCATCCTTAACATCAATATAGAATTCTCTGTCTCCTGCTGTTCCTGCTGTCCATGTTATTGTATTATTGCTACTGAAGTTCTGTACAAGTCCCCATATCTTAGTTGTCTTGTTGTATACAACCATCTTATATGTGTATCCTGCTTTTCCTCCAACGCCTTCTGCTGTAAATGTAATCTTGTCTCCAGTCTTAGATGTATTAGAGCTTACTGTTGCCTTAACTGAAAGCCAGTTAGCACTTCCATTACCAATAGTAACATTAAGAGCTTTGCTTCTTGTTACATTACCATCAGCATCCTTAACATCAACATAGAATAATCTTGTTCCATCGCTTCCAGCTGTCCATGTAAATGTATTGCTTGAGCTGAAATCCTGTAACTTAAACCACTGGTTAGTTGAAGGGTTAAAAATTATGAACTTATATGTGCATCCGCTTCCAAGTGTTGTCTGTGCTGTAAGAGTAAGCTTTGCACCTGCATCTATTGATGTAGAACTTCCCGTAAGTGTTACCTTTGGTGTAGCTGCATCAATCTTGACATTAAGAGCCTCACTTCTTACTACATTACCTGCTGCATCCTTTACATCTACATAGAAGTATCTGTCTCCAGCACTTCCCTTTGTCCATGTGCATGTATTCTTACTGCTGTAGTTCTGTACAAGTCCCCATGTTCCTGTTGTCTTGTTATATACTATAAACTTATATGTATATCCTTCTTTTCCACCTGCAGCTTTTGCTGTAAATGTTACTGTCTTATCTGCTTCTGTCTTTGATGCAGTAATTGTTAACGGCTTCTCTACTGTTCCTGTTGCAGGAATTACTGTTACATCTGTCTTCGCATCACATACTGTACAATGGTGGCTCTTGCTTCCTGGTGTTGTCTCTGTTGCCTCAACATCTACTGTCCACTCTGTACTGAACTTATGTCCAGTTGCTGGGATTGTTTCTGTATATGTCTTCTTGTCACATGTTCCTGTTGTAGATGTACATGTATATGTAAGCACTCCTGCCTCTGTACATGTTGCCTGCTTTGTTATCTTTGACTCATACTTATGTGTATGTGTTGTCTCTGATGTTCCAGATGGTGTATATATCATATAGAAAAGATTCATTGTATCTCCCTTTGTTATCTCTACACTTCCAGCTGCAACATCAACTGTTACTATGCAATTAGAATCTGATGCGTTCTTTTTTCCGTTAATCTTTACATTCTTACCACTTTCTCCAAATACAAGTGTAAGCTTTCCAGCAGATGGCGCTGTGAACTTAATGCTTGTTGATGACTCCATCTTAAGGCACTGTGTAAGTGTAAGTCCATTATACGTTACTGTTCCCTTGTTTGATGCAAGATTACCAGAAATTACAAAGAATGAACTATTTGCATCTGATGTTGTAAAATTATGTACCTTAGAATCTCCTGTTGGTACTTCTGGTGTCTCTGTTCCACCTGTTGAACCCTTCTTTGGAATAGATGCTGTTTCTTCAGCCCCGCATACTGTACAAGAATGACTCTTAAGCCCTTCTTCTGTCTCTGTTGCTTCTTTAACTACTTTCCATTCGCCATATGTATGAGCTGTCTTTGGAATCACCTCTGTGTATGTCTTCTTATCACAAGTTCCATTAGTTGCTGTACATGTATATGTAATAACGCCTTCTTCTGTACATGTAGCCTGCTTAGTTACCTCTGATACATAATGATGATAATGTGCATTAGGATCAGCCGCATTAATTGTAATTGAATTAATAGTCATATCCTTAAATGTACCTGCTGCCGGATTAACTCCATTACCACCTGACTGAATATTATATGGCATAACCATATACGTTCCAGCTGGAAGACCTGTAACAGTACCACTTCCTACCTTGAAGCACTCACCTGCCTCATTAACAAGACAGCCTGTTGTAGTTAAATCTTCCGATGCAAATGATACAGTAACATCTACTGTTCCACCTACTGTGAATGCATATACAGTCTTGCTAAGCTTTCCTGGCGCTGCTGTATATGGATAATCGGATATATTAATTGGTGTTACACCAGGTGCACAATATGATAACAATGAACACTCTGAAGCAGTAACATTCTCTAGTTTCTTAACTGTCTCTGGCATGCAGCCATTGTATGCTTTAAGAACCTTGGCTGCATCTGTAACACTTGTCTGTAACTGATAAGTTCCACTAGGAATATATGAAAGTGCTGCATCTGTATCAAAATTCTCATACTTGTTGCCAGATTTAACTTTAGTTGACTTATCTGTAACAACCGTTCCTGTCATTGCTCCAATACAAGATGAAAATGAATCATTATAGCTTTTAATTGCTCCTGATCTTACATCCATAGGATTCTTTGTCATAAAAAACAAATTGTACTCTGAATATATGTAAGCATTGGCTCTTGTATTCATTGCATAATCTGTTGTTCCTATAAACTGGTTATTGTAGAAATGCATATTAGCCTGACGTCCAAGAGGCTGTCTTGCTTTACATCCCTTCCAGATATTATGATGATATGTAAGATTATACTGTAACGATGTATCTGATGAACCAACAAGGTTAGTCTTATGACATCCTTCAAAGTAGTTATATGAAACTGTTAAATATTCACCACGCTTGAAATCACATGATCCATCACCTTCAGCCTTATCTGATTCTGCAGGTCCTGTTATAGAAGGGCTGTAAAACTCATTGTTGTGAATCCAGCATCTTTCAACTGGAGCTGTTATAACAGAGCCTTCCTGAACACCTTCCATACCAATAGCATCTTCTGGCTGATTCATAAATGTAAGATTACGAACCTCAAAGTTCTTTCCTAATCCAGCTGCTGTTGTTGATGTCTCAGACATAAAATGAATTCCCCATCCATCCATAGCTGCATCTGTACCAACACCTTCAATTGTTACATCCTTTGCTGACTTCATACGTGCCATATGACCGTTGTCGCCAACACTTCCGCCATAATCATTAGAATCATAATCTGTAAGGCCATCAATAAGTCCTGCATTAGCTGCTGCCCATGTTCCTGTCTTATAAAGACCAGACTCTGATACTGCTCCGACCATACGAATTACTAATGGTATATTATTCTCAGCAAGTAACTGGAGAATACCCTGATTAGTATTACCCTTGCCGTAATATGTCTTTCCTTTCGATACCTTCTTACACTCTGTCTCATGACCTGCTTCACCACATGCCTTACCGACTGAGTTAAGAATATTACCAATGCCTGCAACTGTTACTCCACCATAAGAAAGTGTAACTGTATTCTTGTTTTCATCTGTTACATAAAGAACAATTGCGTTATCCTTTAATGTACCATCATCATTATAAGCACCTACACCATCAGTATAATTGTAATGCGCATATCCCGATCTATCCTGTGCATTAACCTCAATTCCTGACTGGGTATATGTACCTGTCTTAGTAGTAACCTTAAGAGTATATGTACCTGGCTTTAATCCCATTACATCAACTCTTGCTCCGTCGGCTGTATCTCTAACAAGATACTCAAAGTCCTCTCCTGTAAGAGAACCACTAACTGGACCTGAATATGATACTGCAGTAACATCGGCATCCTTAACACCTTTGATAGTTGCATACATCATTTCATTCCATCCACCATAAGTAGTAAAACTTGTTGCAGATGCTGCATAAGTCATACTTGGTGCTGCTATTGCAAGATTACTTACGATTAACAATCCTGCAACAACCTTAGCAAACACTTTTCTTATTTTTTGCATGACATTTTCCTCTCCTTTTTCCAAATATGCATACAATTGTGAATTATGAATAATCAAAATTCAAAATCTAGACTCATATTACCATTTTTGCACAAATTATTCAAGGTTTATTCACAAAAAATTCATATATATGTACAAAAAAGACACACAGATAATCCTATCTATGTGCCTTTCTACCATTATTATGTTTTTATTATTTTGTTATAACATTCATAACAGCACTTCTTGCAACATTGCCGTCAGCATCCTTAACATCGATATAGAATTCTCTGTCTCCTGCTGTTCCTGCAACCCATGTTATAGCATTGTTACTGCTGAAATTCTGTACAAGTCCCCATGTCTTAGTTGTCTTATTGTATACAACCATCTTATATGTGTAACCTGCTTTTCCTCCAATGCCATGCGCTGTAAATGTAATCTTTTCTCCAATATTTGTAGTATTATCACTTACTGTTGCATTAACTGTAAGTCTATCAGTACTTCCGCTTCCAATAGTAACATTAAGAACCTTGCTTCTTGTCACATTGCCATCAGCATCTTTAACATCTACATAGAATAATCTTGTTCCATCACTTCCAGCTGTCCATGTGAAGGTATTGCTTGAGCCAAAATCCTGTAACTTAAACCACTGGTTAGTTGCAGGGTTAAAAATTATGAACTTATATGTGCATCCGCTTCCAAGTGTTGTCTGTGCTGTAAGAGTAAGCTTTGCACCTGCATCTATTGATGTAGAACTTCCCGTAAGTGTTACCTTTGGTGTAGCTGCATCAATCTTGACATTAAGAGCCTCACTTCTTACTACATTACCTGCTGCATCCTTTACATCTACATAGAAGTATCTGTCTCCAGCACTTCCCTTTGTCCATGTGCATGTATTCTTACTGCTGTAGTTCTGTACAAGTCCCCATGTTCCTGTTGTCTTGTTATATACTATAAACTTATATGTATATCCTTCTTTTCCACCTGCAGCTTTTGCTGTAAATGTTACTGTCTTATCTGCTTCTGTCTTTGATGCAGTAATTGTTAACGGCTTCTCTACTGTTCCTGTTGCAGGAATTACTGTTACATCTGTCTTCGCATCACATACTGTACAATGGTGGCTCTTGCTTCCTGGTGTTGTCTCTGTTGCCTCAACATCTACTGTCCACTCTGTACTGAACTTATGTCCAGTTGCTGGGATTGTTTCTGTATATGTCTTCTTGTCACATGTTCCTGTTGTAGATGTACATGTATATGTAAGCACTCCTGCCTCTGTACATGTTGCCTGCTTTGTTATCTTTGACTCATACTTATGTGTATGTGTTGTCTCTGATGTTCCAGATGGTGTATATATCATATAGAAAAGATTCATTGTATCTCCCTTTGTTATCTCTACACTTCCAGCTGCAACATCAACTGTTACTATGCAATTAGAATCTGATGCGTTCTTTTTTCCGTTAATCTTTACATTCTTACCACTTTCTCCAAATACAAGTGTAAGCTTTCCAGCAGATGGCGCTGTGAACTTAATGCTTGTTGATGACTCCATCTTAAGGCACTGTGTAAGTGTAAGTCCATTATACGTTACTGTTCCCTTGTTTGATGCAAGATTACCAGAAATTACAAAGAATGAACTATTTGCATCTGATGTTGTAAAATTATGTACCTTAGAATCTCCTGTTGGTACTTCTGGTGTCTCTGTTCCACCTGTTGAACCCTTCTTTGGAATAGATGCTGTTTCTTCAGCCCCGCATACTGTACAAGAATGACTCTTAAGCCCTTCTTCTGTCTCTGTTGCTTCTTTAACTACTTTCCATTCACCATATGTATGAGCTGTCTTTGGAACTACTTCTGTGTATGTCTTCTTATCGCAAGTTCCATTAGTAGCTGTACATGTGTAAGTAATTTCTCCTTCTTCAGCACATGTAGCTTTCTTTGTTATAGTACTTACATAATTATGTATATGCTTTTCTCCTGATGATACGCTTCCACCACCTACTGATACAAGAGATGTCTTGTATGCATTAAGCTTATCCTTTAATGGCCTGTTGAGTGAATAGCTTGTATCATCAACACTGTTATCAAATGTCCACTTGAAATCTCCGCCCATAATACGTCCTGCATACTTAGTTACAATTGAAGGAACATCTGCGGGTGCATCAATATCAGCAGTATCAACACCTAAATCAACCTTAGTATCAAAATTAGAATATGTCTTTCCACCCTGCTTTGCCTTATAAGTTGAAGGTACTGTTTCACTTCTTGATGTTGCAAGATATGCATCGAAATCAGTTGCACTTGCAGTTGTTGTACCAGCATCCGAATTAGCATATATAACAGACTTCTGACCTTCCATATAGTTGTTGTATGCCTTGATGACACCACCATTCTCTCCTGAGAATATTCCACCTGCCAGAACATCACTTCCCTGCATTGAACTGAGCATTGGATAATTACAGTTTCTGAAATAGTTAGCCTCTACGAATGCCTCACTATCCTTTGCAGCGCCTACACCATATTTAGAATTACCATCATAGTAGTTATTATATACATGAACTGACATTGTTCTGATACGAGGATGTCTTGAATCAGAATGGTCAAACCAGTTATGGTGATATGTAATCCAGTTCTCACCTGACTCTGACTTCATGCCACAAAGTGACATCTTTCCTGAATCCCAGAAATGATTGTAAGATACTGTCACATACTGAGAATTATCCTTTAAATCCATAGAGCCATCGCCCTTAGCCTGGTCACCATCTGAACCAGCATTACCATAGAACACATCGTTGTTATGTACCCATACACCAAGTGACTGCTTAAGAGATATACCATCTCCGTCTTTTCCACCGCCCCAGTTCATAAGACCAAGGTTTCTTACTTCTATGCCTGTTGACTGGAATACAGCCACACCTGCTCCATATAAAGTAGCATCATCACCAATACCCTCAAATGTTACGTTAGCTGCTCCCTTAACACCAATTGCATATGCTGATGATACATCTTTGCAGGCAAGTCCGCTTAATGTAACCTGACCTATAATACGGATAGCAACTGGCTGGCAGTTACTCTTAGCCTTAATTGCCTGTGTAATAGCTGCTACACCTGTATATTCTGTGTTACCAATCTTCATCTTAACTGTATTCTTATTAGCTTCTGTAACATAAAGAACAGATGCATTAGACTTTAATGTACCATCGTTATTATATGCACCAACGCCATTCTTTACCGGTGAATTACTTGAAAATGTAAATCCGCTTCTGTCATGTGCATTTACAGTAAGCTTATCTGAAACGATAGCAGCTGATGTATTCTCCTTGCCATTGTTCAGCGGAACAATCTTCATAACATAATCGCCTGCTTTTAATCCTACAGCATCCGCTCTCATGTAAGATGGATACTTTCTGATAAGCTCATCGTCCAACTGGACATAAGCTGAATCTGAGGCACTTGCAGACTTAACATATACATTGTAACCTGTAGCTCCTGTTACAGGTGTCCACTTAACATATGCTGTCTCAAGCCAGCCTGATGCTTCTGTTATTGCGCCAGAAGCTGCATGTACTGGATTCATGTCAAATACTATAACTGACACTGCCACCATTACACATGCAAGTAATGCACTCATAAACTTTTTTACTTGCTTTTTCATTTTTCCTCTCCTTTTCCATTTTATGCACATTTTTGTGCAAATTTGATATGTTTTATTCACAAATCAAATTCATATTAACATTATTGTACAATATTTTCAACCGCATTTTACATGTTAGAGAAAATTTTTCGTCATTTCAACACATTATTTCTTTTCCTAAAGCAAATGAATATACAATTTTTTCTTTTACAGTTTTTCCGGTAAGCTGTTCCAGCGCTTTTGCATAGTAATCAAGCTGGATTGCGTATCTTTTGACAAGCTCTTTTTCCCCCGCTTTGCCCTTCATAACCCTGTCAGTCTTATAATCAACAATCACAAGTTCTCCGTCCTCTTCAAAACACAAGTCAATTATACCCTGTATAAGCTGTCCTTCGTACTCAAATACAAAAGGCTGTTCTCTTCTGACACTGCCACAGTTCACCGCATTTGCAACTCTCCTGCCTGTATCTGATTGTACAAATGTATATATATCCCACGGATTGACACTTTTCACCTGTAATTCATTCATCTTGCCTGTTTCTAACATTCTGTTAATATCTGCTTTAACTCCATCAAGGTTCACACTCACTGAATAGTCAAGACATTCCATAACCCTGTGATATGCGCTACCACGCTCATTAGCAGCAAGCTGCACTTCCTCACCGCTTATGAACTTTGGAATTATGCTGTTTGTCTCATCACATTCTTCCTTTTTAAGTGCTGCCTTCACAGATTCATCCATGTAAGCATTTTCCTCTGAATCATCATCCGCCTGCATAGCCTTAAGCTGCGAAACCGTCAGCTTCATCCTGCCGGCTGCGTTATCAGCAGGAACATATTCCGGAAGCTCATCTAATAAAGGATAAGACACAGCTTCCTTAATTTCATCAGCCAGTTCCCCGATTCCAGCAACATTCGCTGCACCAGCCATCTCCCCGGATTCATCCGCATCAGCCAAGGAATCCTCTCCGGCATCAACCATAACTTTAAAGCTGCCTTTCAATTTATCTGAATCCATAAGACACACCGGCATTATCATATCAAGATAGTTCTTTATATTCTCACTGTCTGCGTAAGACAACATTCGATCTGCTTCAAGCTGCTTTGCACTTCCCCTGTATTTCTCAAGCGTCTTGTCTGCATCTTTTACAACTCCAGTGATTATCAGCTTTTCTCTTGCTCTTGTCATTGCAACATAGAGAAGCCGCTCTTCTTCTGATATCGACTCCCTTACAATTCTTCTTGCCATGGCACCTTTTATTATGGTAGGTGTCTTGGTTCTTCTTTCAAGGTCAACATAATCAACTGCAATTCCTAAGTTCTGGTCTACAAGCACCGGTGCTGTTGCATCCATAAAGTTAATACTCTTATGCGCTCCGGCAAGTATTACAATCGGAAATTCCAGACCTTTGCTCTTATGAATACTCATAATTCTTACAAGATTCTCATTGTCAAGGCTGGCAGCCCCCTCTGCAAAATCTTCGTCAAACTTCTTAAGTCTTTCAATATATCTTAAGAAATTAAACAGACCTGAATAACTTGATTTGCCGTATCCCGCTGCTCTTTCCAGTAGAACATTTAAGTTAGCCTGCCTCTGTGCTCCGGCAGGCATTGTACCCACATAATCGTAGTAGCCTGAATCATATACTATCTCCCAGCACAGATCATATAGTGACTCAACGCTGCTCTTGTCACGATATTCTGTAAGCTTTGCAAGAAATAATGCACATTTTCCGGACAACTGCTTAACATCTGGCTCCTGCATCTTTTCTGCTACGTCAGGTCTTATTCCAGCTCCTTCAGGCGCATTTCCAACTTTCCCAAGCACTGCAACTGCTTTCAAATGTTCATACAGATTATTATGCACATTCTTATCCACATACTCTCTGCCAAGCTTTCTCACCATTCCAAGCTCTGCTGCCGTAAATCCTCCAAAATAAGACATCATTGCCGCCGCAAGGCTTATCTCCTGAACCGGATTATCTACTATTGTAAGCATGCTTAAGATTACCTGTATCTCACGCACGCTGAAATATCCTGTTGACGAGTCAGTATACGCCGGTATCCCCCTATCCATAAGGGCATCTGCAAATGTATCTGCCCAGCCTGTCACTGACCTTGTAAGAATTACTATATCCCTGTATTCTGCCGGTCTGTATACATTTTCATCTGCATCATACACATTTACACCAGAAGAAACTACTCCCTCAATCAGCTTTGCAAGCCTGTCAGCCTCAATTTCTCTTGTTGTAGCCTCTTCTTCATTTTCTGAAGATATAAGAATTACATCTGTACTCTTGTTGATTTCGTCACCGTAATTACTGTCACTGTATTCAGGATATGGAAATCCCGCATTAAGCCTTACAGATTCGTCATACCCGATTCCCGAAAAATTCTTATTCATAATATGACTGAACACATCATTGGCACATTCAAGCACATTTTCACGGCTTCGGAAATTCTTCTGTAATTCAATTCTTACATTATCACCAGTCTCACCGTATGTATCGTACTTCTCTATGAAAAGCTCCGGGCAGGCAAGACGGAACTTGTATATGCTCTGCTTTACATCTCCAACCATGTATATATTATTATTCTCCCCTGTCAGTCTCGTCTTCGACACCGCATTAAGAATAACCTCCTGCAGCTGATTGGAATCCTGATACTCGTCTATCAGTATCTCTTCAAATCTGTTCGCAAGCTTGTCGGCAGTCTCTGTGTATACAAGCTTTCCATCTTCTTTCTTTACAAGTATTGAAAGAGCAAGATGTTCCATGTCATTAAAATCAATTATACCCTTCTCCCGCTTCACCTCTGAAACACGCTTGGCATACACCTTTGCCACTTTAAGTAAAGTCCGAATCTGGATGCCTGCCCCCTGCATGTCTGCAAATATTCCCTCATCATCTTTCAAGAATATCTTATCATTAAGCCGTCCTATGTAATCTTTAAACAACTTTCGCTGCCCCTTAACATATTCCTTAATATCCGGGTCTGCTCCTGCATCCTTCTTTCTTGACAGGGCTTCAAATGAAAATATTCTTATTCTTCTGCCAAGCTCTCCAAAATCCTGTGAATTAATCATCTCATTAATTCCAAGCAGATCAGACTGCAAAGCACCTGTATATGCTGCAGGTCCTGCCGGCTCAGAACAGATATCTACTAATCTGTTGTATTTATCACGGTAATCGAAAAGTGCATTTTTAATTGAATCATACAGCTCCTTAATTGCAGGATTATCGTAAGTCTCATCATCATAAACTAACATGCACTCGTCAAACCACTCATCAATCCACGGATTGCTTCTTGAAAAATGGTATATTTTATCTATAATGCTCACAAGCCCTGAATCGTCCCGTCCCATGCCAAATGCATCAACAAGATTAAAGAATTCTTCATCTGCTTCGGCATAGAATTCCTCAAGCACATCTTCCAACACATCATTTTCAATAAGCTTCTTCTCCCCCTCGTCCATTATCCTGAACCCCGGGTCCAGATTAACCTCTGGAAAATGATTTCTGATTATCCATAGACAGAAACTGTCTATTGTTGTTATCTGTGCGTTGTTAAGCAGTGTTATCTGTCTTAAAAGGTTCACATCCCCCGGATTCTCGTCAAGCATTGAATCAAGTGCTTTTCTTATCTTGTCTTTCATCTGGGCTGCTGCCGCCTTTGTAAATGTAACAACAACCAGCCTGTCTATATCTATATTCTTGTCAGGGTCTGTAATCATGGAAATGATTCTCTCAACTAAAACAGCAGTCTTTCCTGAACCGGCAGCCGCCGAAACCAGCACATTACAGTCTCTTGTATCAATCGCGCTCTTCTGCGCCGGTGTCCATTTTCTTTCCATTCTCATCAACCCCTTCCTTTATATTATTCCATAACACTTCATCATCGAATTTCTTTAATTTTCTGTAATTGCAGCCTGGCAAATCCACAGAAAATCCGCACACCGCCCCATAAGGACATCTGTCACAGCTTGAAAACTGTCCGTCTTTATAAGGACTTCTCCTTATATCACCGCCTGCAATTCTATCCGCGGTATCAACCGCTCTTACATCAACGAATCTTCCAAGCATATTAAACTGCTCTGTATTCATCACCTTGCTTCTTCGTGAGTCAAATCCGCCGTCAGCCTTTCTGCTAACTGGAATATTAAGTGATGTACCCTCGGTATTGTCCATCTTCTCGGCAATATCCTTATCCGAATTAACCATTCCTTTAAGACGCAGTTCACCCTTAATCTTATCCTCTATCTCTTCTGCACTCTCTGTTGTCGCAGATACAATCGGGTCACTTATGTTGTAGTAGAACACTCCGGCAGGAATCACATTTTTACCCGGACGCATCTTCGCCACAAGCTTCATTGCCGCTTCCATGTAGACCATAAGCTGGATATCAATTCCGTAGTAGGTCTTTACTATGTTGAAATCCTTCTTTCCTGTCTTGTAATCGATAATTCTTACATATACATCTGTGCCGTTTTCGCATATGTCAACACGATCAATTGTTCCACTCATAAGCTGCTTTCTGTCTCCGTCCCCGACTTCCATATTGAACTTATGCTCGAATACAAATGGCACGAAATCACCACATTTTAACTGCTCACCCATTGCCCATATAGTACGGTCTGCAAGGTCTTCCATTCGCTTAATCATGAATGAATTACGGCTTGAATCCTTAAGGATACTGTTCTGGTATATGTCAGTAATTGCAGAAACACTTCTTTTTACCATCTCGCGGCGCTTCTCCTCTGATATCAGATAGTACGACTCACCGTTTTTCTTGATTTCATCGCACACCTCACGGATAACCGCATGCAATACGACGCCGAAGTTTACCGGTGAAAATGTGAATTCTTCCCTTTCCTTCAAATCAACTCCATACCTTAAGTAATACCTAAGCGGACACTCTGCAAAGTTCTCAAAAGAAGTTACGCTTCCGACAAGCCTGCCGCCAGTAAGTGAATCAATAATATCCTCATCTACATTTGCAGCAATTTCAGTATTATCAAAGCTGTTAGCCGCCCGCGGTATTGTCACATATGAATTCTGCTGTGCCGTGTCTTTGTAAGATAACTTAAGGCAATGTGAAAACATTTTTCTCATGCTTCTTATAATATATGAAGGCATCAGCGCCGCACCCTCGCTGTTTTTTACCGCATATGACATGTAAAGCTTCTCCGCACTCTTTGTCATAATAAGATACAGATAGAATCTCTGTGTAAATGCTTTCTCCCTCACGGAAGCTGACATAACTATTCCCTTATCCTCAAGATACTCCCTGTCGCTTTCTGACAGAACGCTTCTTGAATCAGCCTTCTTAGGTACATTGCCGTCATTGATTCCGACAAAGAACATGACCTTGATATTGTCAAGACGGGTTCTTTCTATATCTCCGATAACAACACAGTCATTGGTCTGCGGAATAAGTCCTATCTTAATCTCCTGAAATCCTGACGCAAGTATCTTGTTAAATTCTTTAATACCAACCTTCTCGCTTCCAAGAAGGGCATACATTTTATCTAATACTTCTATAACTTTCTTATATAACTGCGCATATTCATCACCAGTGTACTCGCTGTCATTAAGCACACTTACCTTCTGCTCCATATCTTCACGCACAAGGAATTCGTAAAGAGCCTTTACCATATCTGCAACATCAGATTCCTTTGACTTAAGCACTTCTTCCAATGGATCCAACATATCTGTTATCATTGTTCTTAGTGAATTAAGCTTCTCAAGGTCAGTATTATTGACTGTTCCCCTGAACTTTCTTATCCATGGTTCATGCCATTTTCCCCTGCCTCTGATTCCAACTGCAACACAATAATTGTCTAACAGATCAATATCTTCGCGCTCCATTCCGCTCATTCCGGTTCTTAGGAATCCTAATATGCTGTCATAGCTGTAATTATTCTCTATTATTCCAAGTGCACCGTTAATTGCCGCAATAAATGGATTGTCCGTCACATGGCGCTTGTAATCTAAGAAATATGGTATATCGTTCTGCTTTAATATATTAGCCGCCAGTTTGCCGTAGCCATCCATGTCCGCAGTAACTATCGCAATCTCGTTATATCTGTATCCACACAATCTTGTTAGTCTTATTATTTCTCCTGCTGCAAATGTTAATTCTTCCTTGGCAACAGCTCCCTCATATATAACGATATTGTCAGTCTTCTTATTAAATCTTCCCGAATTGTTTCTGAAAAGATTCTGTTCCAGGAAATCCAGTTCTTCTGAATTCTTAAATCTTGAATTAACATTTACAATTACATTCTTTCCTGGTACTGCTTTTCCTGCAATATACACAGGTTCAAGAATCTTTACATGTCCTTCATCGCATATCTTATAAAGCTTTGATACACAATCCTTACTCATGAAAAAGAGTTCTTCCCTGCCTTTTACTGAATTTTCACGCTCTGATGCATCGATTGTCAGAGAAACATATATCTTCGGACACATTGATAAAAGAATTGTCATTAAATTGTACTGAACCGGGGTAAAGCCTGTGAATCCGTCAAATACTATCTCGCAATTCTTTATTCTCTCTGACTCTGTAACCTTGCTGCATAATTTATCCAGTATTTCTTCTTTAGTTATATAATTCTTGTCTATGTACTCTGCAAATGCGTTATATACAAGTACTATATCATCAAGCTTATACTGAAGTGCTGCACTTCCCTCTGAATCACTGTATGCTGCACCTGCCGCATCCTGCATAACATCCGGCTTGATATCATACTGAAGCATCTCCGATATAACAGACTTCATCTCTGACACAAATCCTGTATTAGACAGATTACTTCCAAAATATTTTAATCTGTCCTTGTTCTGCTCTAAAACTCTTTTAATAATCAGATTCTTTCCTGTATCGTCAAGGACTTCAAGATTATCCTCACCCACTTCCTCAAATACTTTATACGCAAGCCTTTCAAAGCTCACAACATCTATATTAAGTATTCCTTTTCTTGGATGCATGGACACCAGTCTTTTCTGAATTGCCATAGTGTACTGCTCTGGCACAACAACAATATAATTCCTGTCAGGATTCTTCATTGATTCTTCAATTATATGTGTATACAGATAGTGCGATTTACCCGCACCAGAGCTGCCTAGAATTAATTGTAATGACATATGTTACTCCCTTAAATATATTTAATACTCATATTAAATTTCATATCCCGCATTTTATGGCTCAAAATCCACCGCCTCATACTCGTCTGTGTCCGAATAGTCCCACCATTCTCCCTGATAGCCTGTAAATCCGTTATTTTCCATAGCATTCTGTAGAATCATCACATTTTTCACAGCCTCTTCATCTTCTATATCAGAATAATCTCTATCTGCTTTCAAAGAAAAATCATCAAATTCTGTCGGCATTGATATAACAGTTCCATCAGCAGCAACCATAGTTATATCTACTGTTCCTCCCAGATTATGCCTTCTCATTCCGTTAGCAGGATTAGCAACATAGTTAGGATCAGGATATACTTCCCACAATTTCTGCTGTGCCTCAAATGGTCTGTATGCATCCCAAATTTTTAAGCTGTATCCCTGCTGCTTCAATTCCTTATGTACCTGTGCCAGCTTCTTAACAGTTCCATATCGGAGGTATGCTTCCGTGAAATCATATATCTTTACCCCCGTAAAGTTATTCTCTGTTGCATATCTTAATTCCACATATATGTCCGGTATATATTTCTTAACAATTACATATTCGTCATCCTCTGGTTCTTTTTCAGTTGTAATCTCCTGTGTTATAATTTCCTGTGCTGTCACTTCCTGTGCTGCAGTCTCCTGTATGTTCACCATCTCTTTTTCTGATACATCATCTGTTGTGACATTTTTCTTTTGTCCACACGCTGTCATGCCTGCCGATATAATCACTATTACTGCAAATATTTTGATAAATCTACTGTTCATAATCATTCACCTCTTCATAAACCTACCATTTCATCATATTTAACAATTTAGTAGGTTTTTTTCAAGCTATGCATTATCATTTAATGAATACATTTGTAATTAATATACCACATTTTAATCATAATCTCCCACTCCATACCATATATTTTGTAATAATGAATATGAAGGGCAGGTTTCTTTGTGATGAGTCAGACTAAAATTGTTGTTATTCCATTTAAAAAGCTCCTTATTGGAGTTGTTATCGCTGCTATTATAATAGCTTTTATTATATTCGCTGTTATCCGTCTTGGCAGCAATAGTTCTGATAATTCCAGGAATACTACTAAACCTAAGAGCAGCACTGTAAATGCTTCTGCTTCTTCTAATATTGAGACACCCCTTGATAATGCCGACGCTCCTAAATTCTGCCCCGGAGTATATACCGCCTCTATTCTGTTAGACGGCAACCCCGTTGATATCCAGGTCACAGTTGATTCCTCTAACATTAACAGCATTGAGCTTGTTAATCTTTCTGAATCAATCACAACTATGTACCCTAAGCTCACAACTTCATTTGATGAAGTTGCTGCTAAAGTCATGGAAGCCGGCACAACCAACATAACCTATGATTCAGCCAACAGATATACATATTCCGTCTTTATAGAAGCAATAAGCGCAGCCCTTAAAAAGGCTGCGCCATGATTAATATCTTATATTTTCTGTATTGTACCCCACATGCCTGCTAAATCCGTCTGCCACTACTTAGAATAAGTCACAGCCTCACTATTCTCATCATAATCAAACATGCCATCATTCTTCTCTTCAAGTGCCTTGATGATGTGATATGTATATTCATTATATGGTGTATCAATTCCAAGTTCTTTCCCCATGCGCATCATTGCGCCGGAGAACATATCTATCTCTGTGTGTCTGCCAGCGTCAATATCCTGCAGTGTTGAATATCTTGCTGTTGGCGGAACAGCGCTTCCTCGGCTTGAGTTATCTGCACACCTGCTCATATCAATGCCTTTGGCAAGAGCTACTGCTTCAACCTCCTTACGTAATCCTTCGCTGATTGCTTTCATATGCTCACTGTCAGTATAACAGCCAACACCTGCTCCAATAATAGCCTGTGGAAGATTGTTACAGATATTAAGTCTATACTTGCTCCATATCTCTTCTTTGATATGTTCAGTCACTCTGTAATTAAGTCCTGTTCCATCAAATAAATCTCTTATTGCCGCAACTCTCTTACTCTCAAATGGTGCAGTTTCCTCTCCATATATAATGCCTATTGTAGTCTCATGATTGAACACATATTCCTTACCTTCGCGGTGTGACGCCACCTTTATAAGTGAATAAATAATATGTGATTTATCTATCTTGGTAGATATTATCTCTTCACTGTCAACACCATTCATAAGACTCATGACAATTGTATTCTCACCGACGGCTTCCCTAATATCATCTAATGCACCTGCAAGTGCGCCGTATTTTAATGATACAACAAGAAGGTCAACACCTTTTGCTTCCTCTGGGGTCAATACCTCCGGGTGGTATGTCTTTCCATTAATCAGACAGCCTTCTGCCTTAAGTCTTTCCGCTCTTTCGCCCTTTGCAATAACGCTTAAACTTATATCCTTCTTTTCTGAAAGTCCCCATATAACATAAGAGCCGACTGCTCCTGCTCCAAGTACTGCCACTGAATGTATCTTCATATACATTTTCCTCTCAATCTTTGTAATTTCTTCAAATATATATACACTTCAATTCTTTCCGCGTCAAATGCTTTTATCTTCCTACAATATCGCCCTCTTCAAAATCGTAAGTCAGTTTCTTTCCATATGCCATGACATATGCAGCACATTTCTGCTCATAGTCTGTGTGCTGCATTCTTAAACTTGCTGTTCTTTCATCAAGCTGTCTGTCCGGATATATTACTGGCAGAACATGCACCCTGAATGTATGCAAATGTGTACTTTTAACCTGCTGTTCAACAAACAGCGAAATTACCGGCACATTAAACTTTACCGCATACAGATATGCACCTCTTTTGCATGGGCGGGGCTTCCGATAATTAAACCACATTTCCTGCTCAGGATATATAAGCACAAGTTTGTTTTCATCAAGTGCATTTTCAATCTGATTAGGAAACTCAGTCTCCATAAACCATTTCAGGCTGCTTACGGGCATTGTGTCGGCATATTTTTGCATATACCCGACAAAACCTTTCATTGCAAGGTTAGAATCTTGATTAACAATACTTATTCTTCTGAATCCAGCTTTTCTCATTGCAAACCTGACAATTGCAGGGTCTAACGGGCTGAAATGATTGCATGTTACAATCGCAGGACCTCTGATTCCAGAAAGATTCTCAAGTCCGTCAACTTGTGTTATAAGCCCCACCGCAGAAGTCCCGGCATGAAATATAGCTTCTGCAATATATTTCTTCACACAAAAACCATATGCTGTGCGGTAATCAATATAATGTCTTAGTAATGCTTCTTTATCTTCGCGTAACAGCTTAGGGTCTCCCGGCTCAACCTTTGAATTCAACTGATTAAGGCTTACAGCCGTCCTAATATTTTCATAGACCTGCTCCCTATCACCAATCATATCTCCTCCGACATAATTTATTTTGCAGCATCACTGCTATCCTTCACGAAACCACTATCCACAACAAATCTGCTTCCCACAACATCAGAAAACTTAACCCCATCACCGTCCGCAATATTCTCAGCCCTTGCAAGAAGCTTCTTTAAATCCTCACGGTCAGCTTTCCTTTCATTATCCCCATACTGCTTGCGCTGTTTAATCAGCAACGGATAAAATCCAGACTCCGCCGCATACTGCCAGAAATACTCCTCATACGGAATCTCGCTGTAATGCCACGGCTTGTCAAACAGGTTATAATGTATCAGCTTCGGTCTTGCTATATACTCCCCGCCCTTGTTAGGCATAACATTCCATTCCTTATCAAGAAAATATATTTCTTTTGCACACATAGCATTAATATAATCCTGGTCAGGTGCAACACTGTCAAAGTGATATTCAGCCATAAGCTTTAAGAATCTGTCTGCCAGATGAGCCTGTCTTATCTTATCAAGATTCATAAGAAGCACTCCTGAATTGACATATTCATCCCGCTCTATTCCCACTACATTTTCAATGTAATGAGCCAGTATTGTATTCTTTCCTGCAAATGTATCTCTTACTGCACCAAACATTGCATCTCCCATATCAACTGAATAAAGCTTTGCAATGTCATCATTTATTACGGTATCAGAGTCAATATACACAGCTTTATTAAGCTCTGGAAAAAGCTCTGCAATAAATAACCTGAAATATATCGTCAGTGTAAACTCGCCTGAATAAAGCCTGTTTTCCTGTCTGTCAGTAACTGTCTGTCCAAAGCTTTCAGAATATTCGTACATTTTCTTTCTTATATCAACGAATTCAATATCTATGTTTTCATAATCCTTTATCACATTACGAAGCTGAATCATCGTGATATTCTTCACATTATCACACATAACAATAATGCGGTAACGCTCATCAAAAGCTACATGTACAGCCAGTGATTTAAGGCACACTGCCAGATATGGTGCGTACTGTTCATTAATCGAGAAAAACACAGGAATACGTGAAACTGCCATGTACTCTTCATGCTCCCTGTTATAAGAATCCAGAAGCTCATCATATTCATGAAGCCCAAGTATATTATGCATTTTATCAATCTCCCACGGCTTGACTGAAACAGTCCTTATCACCGGAAACACCCGGAAGGTAGTTGTAAAATGCTGAAAAACAGTGTTGTCATGCAGCCTCCTCTGGTCATTAAACTTTCGTCCGCACAGATTAACTCTTGTTGCAAATGTATTAACAGCCGTCTGGTCAGGCATAAACATTTCCTTTCTTATGCACTGTTCACGACATTTCTCCAGAAGCCCGTTCTGTCTTATCATCCTCATATTCATAAGCATTACTCCGGAATTAATGTAACCATCACCGAAAAGCCATCTGCCATAATAATCAGAAACTCCCGCAATCTCTATGCCATCCATATTCTGATAATAAAAATCCCTAAAATCTTTTCTGCACAACACATCAGTATCCAGATAAAGAACTCTATCCTTAATATCTGTCTTATCAGCAAAAAGGCGCAGCATACAGCACGCAGTAAATCTGCTCTGCATATTTGCCTCCGGCAGCTCCTCAACAAAATATCTTGTAACATCAACAAGAAAGATATTTACTTTAATGTCCGATTTATTCAATTTTTCTTTCAGATATTTTGCAAATGCTTTATCAACCGGCTTGTAATTAATACCTTTTTCCCTGTAATCAACCGTGAGAATATATATATTTAACGGTTCATCCACATTTTTAATAAGAGACATTGAAGATAAAAGAATCCCCTTCTGCATTGGTTTATCACCACAATACAATATGTTCATAAATCCGTATCCTTTCTTAATTTATTAAATATGTCTGATTTATCCTCTCTGTATTGATTTTCCCCAGTTTCTTAAGTAAAATACATATAAGTTTTAAACGATAATTAAAGAATTGAGGAATGTTATGATATTTAAGATTTTCAAAAAAGATTTGAAAGGTCTTAGCAGGAATATTCTGGCTTTAGCCATTGCGCTTGGTCTGTGCCTTATTCCATCGCTTTACGCATGGTTTAACATATATTCCAACTGGGATCCTTACGCAAACACTGCGTCTGTCCAGATTGCTATTGTTTCTGAAGATGAAGGCTACTCTGAATCTGATGATTCCACTATCAATATGGGAGAACAGATTGTTGAACAGCTTCATTCGAATGATAAATTAGGCTGGCGTTTTCCGGAAACTAAAGATGAAGCCATGAATAAACTGAATGCCGGGAAGTACTATGCCGTTATCGTTGTTGGTGAGGACTTTTCACGAAGCCTGTATGACTTCCTTGACAATGGTCTTAATCCACCAACAGTTACATATTATGAGAATTCCAAGAAAAATGCTGTTGCTTCCAAGATTACAGATACAGGAAAAAGCACTCTTCAGAACACTATCAATTCCGAATTCATTGATGTGTGTGTTAAGACTATTATGCAGGGACTTAACGAAATAGCTGAAAATGATCCTTCAATTATTGAAAAGACAGTTAAGGATTTACAGAGTGTATCTGCCAATATTAATTCTTACGATACCATGATTGACATGTTTATTAAGAGTAATTCAGACCTGGCAGATAATCTTGCAAAACTTCAGGAGGTTCTTCCACAGATTAAAGATGTTCTTACCGGAACAACTGATGTTGCTGATATTGCCAATAAATCTCTTGATAATGTCACAGATGATATTGCAAACCAGATTGATGCGCAGCTTAAAGCTATGAATGAATTAACTGACAGCGCACTTGATTCTCTTGATAAAGCTGTACAGCTTTCAATAACTGATATCGGACAGGCTGGCGTTGAGCTTAGTAAAGCCAACAAACAGTTAAAGGAACTTATAGACCAGAATAAGGCTCTTGAAGATGCTATTGATTCCCTCAGCAAAGTAGATGGCATTGACCCGGCAGTTATCACCGCCCTAAAGTCAGCTCTAGCTTCTGTTAACGCTATGGAGAATATCGCATACAACCTTGTTCAGCAGTGTGCCGATATTCTTACTGATTCACCTGAAACACTTCAGGCAAAATACCAGTTAATCAAGTCTGTTGTTGAACAGTGCCGCACAGAGCTCCAGAAGAGCCAGACAATTATGCAGACTGTAATAAGAACTAATGTTAACCTTCTTAAGGCTTCCATTAAGAATGCCGTAAGCAGTCTGGCCGCTAATATAAGCAGTGCCGGAGACAATATTAATGGAATCTCGCAGATGCTTCTTGGAGTAAGTGATATATCAGTAAATATTAATACAACTCTAGAAAGCACAAAAACATTACTTGATTCTCTCAACAAAAGACTTGATACCATATCTGGTTCAGTAGGAGATATAAGTTCATCTTCTACATATAAACTGATAATGGATTTCATCAACTCAGACGCACAGTCAATAGCGTCATTCCTGTCAGAACCTGTACAGGTAGAAGAAATCTACGTCTATATGCAGACTAACTATGGAACAAGTGTTACACCTTTCTATACAACACTTGCTCTCTGGGTCGGAGGAATTGTTTTAGTTGCCCTTATGAAAGTAAAGGTTGACTATGAGGATGATGAATTCAAGGATGCCACAGAACATCAGAAATATATAGGCCGTGCATTACTCTTCCTTGCAATGGGACAGCTTCAGGCTCTTGTAGTTGTTCTTGGTGATTTGTACATTTTAAAAATCGACTGCACCCACCCGTTCATGCTGTGGCTTGCAGCCGCAATAGCAAGCTTTGTATTTACTTTATTCATATATACACTTGTTCTTACATTTGGTGATTTGGGGAAAGCTATTGCTGTAGTAATGATTGTGTTACAGATTGCCGGTTCAGGTGGAACTTATCCAATAGAACTTCTTCCTGAATTCTTCCAGAATGTATACCTTTACTTCCCATTCCCTTATGCAATCAATGCCATGAGGGAGGCAATAAGCGGATTATACCAGTGCGATTACGCTGTATACCTTGTGAAATTGTGCGTTTACGCTGTTATCTCCCTTATTCTGGGACTAGGAATCAGAAAGTCACTTCTTGAAATACGCGAGTTCTTCGAGCGTCGTATGAAAGAAACACATTTTATGTAAAGGAGGATTAGATTTATGCAGAATGATGATTTTAATATAGATGTTGTAATTGCGGAAATCACAGCATTTGCAGAAAATATGCACGCTAAGAACCAGCACAAGAAAAAGGTCTGCTTAAGATGTATGATGATAATTCCCTTAGTATTCATGGTGCTTATGTTTACCATGGATACAGCCAAAGTTGTTTATCTGCTTCTTTGGGTAATCTCACTTTTTATATTCTGTGCTTATCTTATAGTTATTGATTATATTGATGACAAGCTTGCAAGAAAGCTCAATGAGCTCAATATTGAGATTAAGGAAAAACAGGCTGATACTTCTCTTACAGACAGTATCAAAGCATTTTTAAGTGAGGTACAGTTATGAAAAATATATTTAAGATTATACGGGCTGACCTTCGCCACATAAAAACAAATGTAATTGCACTATGCGTAATTATCGGTCTTACCGTTATTCCTGCATTGTATTCGTGGTTCAATATCCTGTCAAACTGGGATCCATATGGACAGGCTTCCACAAGCAGGATTAAAGTTGCCGTTGTATCTGTTGACAAAGGTACTTCTCTTGAAGGAACGGAGCTTAATGTCGGTGACACCATAATTGATGCACTTAAAACTAATAACACTATCGGTTGGCAGTTTGTTGCTTCATCAGATGAAGCAATCGAAGGCGTATACAGCGGTGAGTATTATGCAGCCCTCGTTGTTCCAGAGAATTTTTCCAAGAATCTTATAAGCTTCTTAAGTGATTCCATGGAACATCCTCAGTTAAAATATTACTGTAACCAGAAAGCAAACGCTATTGCACCTAAGATAACAGACAAGGCTAAAACAGCAGTTCAGCAGCAGGTAAACCAGACATTTATAGATACAATCGTATCTACGATTGCCGGTACTGGCGACTCAGTTATCAAAGATGCAGATAAAGAAACCGGTTCTCTTATGGATGCAGTTATTAACAGACTTACATCCGCAAGGACTACACTTTCAACATACGATGTAATTCTTAACTCAATGCTTGCAATTACTGACCTTACATCATCAATAAGCAGCAGTTCAAACAGTGCTGCACCGCAAGTTTATACACAATTACAGTTACAGCAGCAGCAGTTAATAACCTTACAGGCACTTGTAAATGGTAATTCCGCTGAATCTTTAAATGAATTATCATCTGCTCTTTCAAACCAGATGTCCCAGATTCAAAGCATTATGAGTTCATTAACAGAGCTTTATTCTGACATGAACATGGATGTTGCAGACCTGTCTGCTGCAATTAAGCTTACATCGGGCTCACTCACTCAGACTAAAGAGCTTCTCAGTGACCTCGAGACAAAGCTTGATAACGCAATTAATACATTAAACACAATCACTGAACAGGATACATATGGTTTATTATCAGAGATGTTAAATGCAGATGCCAATACTTTGGGAGATTTTCTCTCTGCACCTGTAAATATAACAACAGAGCAGGTATATGCTGTTAAAAGCTATGGAACAAGCGCTTCACCATTCTACACAATACTTGCACTGTGGTTTGGTGGACTTATACTTGTTGCTATTATGCACACACCTGTGCATCCTGCTCCGGACATTCCAGCAGATGCAAAGAGATATGAAAAATTCTTCGGAAGGTATTTTATCTTCTTTGCAGTAGGACAGCTTCAGGCACTGCTTATAACACTTGGAAATCTTCTCTACATAGGAATCCAGTGTTACCACCCATTCCTTTACTGGGTTGCATGTGCATTCTCAAGCTTCGTATTCACCTTCTTTATGTACAGCCTTACTGTTGCATTTGGAAATATCGGTGAAGCACTTGGAATTGTCCTGCTTGTTATACAGGTTGCCGGCTCAGGCGGTACATTCCCTATAGAAGTACTTCCTAACGCCTACCAGATAATATACCGATTCCTGCTCTTCCCATATTCAATGGATGCATTAAGAGAATGCATAGCAGGAATGTACCGATACGATTACATTAAGAACCTCGCATTTCTTTCAATATATATAGTTGTTTCTCTGATTATCGGATTGTTCTTACAGAAACCATTTGAGAAGCTGAATCATATGATTGAGAGAAGTAAGGAGAAGTCGGGAGTTATGTTGTAGGAAGTTGCTCCCCTAAAGCACGCCCAGCCGTGTATATTAGTAAAATCAAAACACGCTTCCGCTCGGATTCCGACGCAGCGGTACTAGGTTCGCTGGGATTTGCTACCACTTTGTGGCAGCTTTCCCAGCTTACCAAGTGCCGGCGTCTTCATACGGTTTTGATTTTACTAATATACACGGCTGGGCTTTTCTTTACCGGACAACTGCTCCGCCCCGCCTTTGGCAAGGTTGGGGCTGGAGAGATATTCTCATCTCCTATCAAACAATTTTTTTTGGGGGGAATCAAATTGTTATAATTCAATTACGATATCTGCAAAATCTATGGTTGCTTGTTTATGTGCAATCGTAATAATAGTTTTTGTTTTTTTCAATTTTGTAATTGTATCTTGTATAAGAAATTCTGATTCGTTGTCCAGTGCAGAAGTTGCTTCATCTAAAATTATAATTGGTGAATTTTTTATTATGGCTCTAGCCATTGCTATTCTTTGTTTTTCTCCTCCAGACAAATTGTGTCCGTTGCCAATTATCATGGTTTGATATTTATCGGCTTGCTTCATAATAAAATCATGAGCATTAGCTAATTTTGCTGCATTTATAATTTCTGCATCTGTTGCATCCGGTTTACCATATCGTATATTCTCGATAATATTTGTTTCAAACAAATATGCTTCTTGAGGAACATATGCTATCAATGCTCTTACATTTTCTAATCCAAG
>OGDX01000629.1_pt1 | contig 24325 bp, 17 predicted proteins | sample 1570461 | NCBI WGS metagenome assembly OGDX01 (sample SAMEA2582172, study PRJEB24529) | metagenome
GGTCAGGCCGAGGGCGGCAATCGCCTGAGCGTTAAGTTTGACGCGAACAGCCGGACGCTGACCGCCGGAAAGCGTCACCAGGCCGACGCCGGAAATCTGCGAGATTTTCTGCGCGACGCGGGTTTCCACCATATCTTCCACTTGCGTCATCGGCATGGCGGTTGAGGTGACGGCGAGCGTCATGATCGGCGGATCTGCCGGGTTCACTTTGCTGTAAACCGGCGGGTTAGGCAGATCGCTCGGTAGCAGGTTAGTGGCGGCGTTAATCGCGGCCTGCACTTCCTGCTCGGCGACATCGAGCGGTAATGTTAGCTGGAACTGCAAAGTGATAACTGACGCACCGCCGGAACTTTGCGACGACATCTGTTTCAGGCCAGACATCTGCCCGAACTGGCGCTCGAGCGGCGCGGTAACGGCAGAGGTCATGACATCCGGGCTTGCACCTGGGTAAAGCGTGACTACCTGAATGGTCGGATAGTCCACTTCCGGCAGCGCCGAAACGGGCAGGGCGCGATAACCGATAATCCCGGCGAGTAAGATCGCCACCATCAGCAGCGTGGTGGCGACAGGACGCATAATAAACAGGCGCGACGGGCCGCCTGTGCTGCTCGGGGGTAACACCTGCATCAGGAGCGTGCTCCTTTTTTCGCGTATTCGCGGCTGGTGGCTTTCTCTTCTGGAGTGGTGGCGCTCTGGGCTTCCACCACTTCCACTTTCGCCCCTTCGGTCAGGCGATCAATGCCGTCTGTCACCACGCGATCGCCCGCAGAAATACCTGCACGGATCACCACTTTCTGACTGTCCTGAATGCCCGGCGTCACCAGATGTTTGCTGACCTTGTTTTCGCTATTCAGCACCCAGACAAAATGGCCTTCATTGCCCATTTGCAGGGCGGCTGTTGGGATCACTACGGCGTTTTGTTCGGTGTCGACTAACATGCGCGCGTTAACAAACTGATTGGGAAACAGCGCATCATCCTGATTATTAAAGCGTGCTTTCACTTTAATCGTACCGGTTGTGGCATCGATTTGGTTATCGAGACTTAACAGCGTGCCTTCACTTAATTTCTTCGAGTTGGTGCGATCCCAGGCTTCTACCACCAGCGGTTTTCCGGCTTTCTGCGCCTGCACTACGGTAGCGATATCGCTTTCCGGCAGGGTAAAGACTAAATCGATAGGATGCGTCTGGGTGATCACCACGATCCCGGTGGTATCACCACTGGAGATTTGGTTACCAACATCAACCTGCTTGAGACCAACGCGACCATCGACTGGTGCGGTAATCCGGCTCCAGTCGAGTTGCAGCTGCGCGCTGGCAACGCTTGCTTCATCAGCCTTAATGGTGCCTTCGGTTTCACTGACCAGCGCCTGTTGGGCATCCAGCTCCTGGCGGGAAACGAGATTGGTTTTTGCCAGTTGTTGATAACGCGCCAGGTCACGGCGGGCGTTGGCAAGCGTGGCTTTATCTTTTGCCAGTTGGCCCTGGGCTTGTGCTAATGCAACTTTGAACTGGCTGGGGTCAATTTCTGCCAGTAAATCGCCTGCTTTGACCTGCTGGCCTTCCTGGAAATGTAACGCTATCAGTTGGCCGTCCACGCGGCTGCGCACCGTAACGGTATTAGCGGCGGTAATGGTGCCAAGCCCGGTGAGGTAACGCGGAACTGCCTGTTCTACGGCGGTCGCCGCCTGAACCGGGGCTAATGGGCCGGAACGCATACCACGGCGACCACCCGCTGGCGATTGCTGCGCTTGTTTCGTCGCCCCTGGGGCTGCACTCCGGGAGTCATTGCGGCCTTGCCAGAACCAGAATGCGGCGATGGCGGCGATAACCACCACGATTACGATTACCCAACGGGATTTATAACTGCCTTTCATCGTTAAGAGTTTCTCTTCCTGAAACGTTTCGCGGAATGATACTAGTGTAGCCAGCCAATAAGGGAGAAAAATGGAGGAATTATGAAACACTGTCTGGAATCGTCTGAATGACGGGCACATTTGCGAGCACGCATCCAGTAATAACACATGAAACTATTTTATCTACGCGTTAGCGATAGACTGCTTGCATGGCGAAAGGAGGTAAGCCGACGATTTCAGCGGGACGCTGAAACGGGAAAGCCCCTCCCGAGGAAGGGGCCATAAATAAGGAAAGGGTCATGATGAAGCTACTCATCATCGTGGTGCTCTTAGTCATAAGCTTCCCCGCTTACTAAGACTACCAGGGCGGGGGAAACCCCGCTCTACCCTCACTCCTGAAAGTATGCCTTCACGATAAGATTGTCAATCCGCAGGCTTTGTAGTCTGCGATCCTGCCAGCAAATATTCTTTGCGAGTCGTTACGCAATAATCACAGAGGAAACTATTTTATTCACGCGTTAGCGATAGACTGCATACAGGGCGAAAGGAGGTAAGCCGACGATTTCAGCGGGACGCTGAAACGGGAAAGCCTCTCCCGGAGAAGAGGGCTTTTAATAAGGAAAGGGTTATGATGAAGCACGTCATCATACTGGTGATACTCTTAGTGATTAGCTTCCAGGCTTACTAAGAACACCAGGGGGAGGGGGAAACCTCTCCCTAACCCTCACTCCTGAAATTATGTCACTCCGCCCTTAGTGTCAATCGACGGCTCTCCGTTCTTGCGAGGCGAATAGCAAAATTTTCTGCGCCGCCGGGCCTAATTCTGAAAGTTTCTTCGTTTGCTCTTATTTCATTATTGCAGTCGGTATGATACCGGACCTCGATAATTCTCTAAGAAAGGATTTCTTATGAGCGAACAAATCACGTTTGCCACCAGCGATTTTGCCAGTAACCCGGAACCACGTTGCCCCTGCATTTTGCTGCTGGATGTTTCTGGCTCGATGAGCGGCAGACCCATTAATGAACTTAACGCCGGATTGGTTACCTTTCGCGATGAGCTGCTTGCCGATTCGCTGGCCTTAAAAAGAGTGGAACTCGGTATTGTGACGTTCGGCCCGGTGCATGTGGAACAACCCTTTACCAGCGCCGCTAACTTTTTCCCGCCCATCCTGTTTGCCCAGGGGGATACGCCAATGGGGGCCGCCATTACCAAAGCCCTGGATATGGTTGAAGAGAGGAAACGTGAGTACCGCGCAAATGGTATTTCGTATTATCGCCCGTGGATTTTCCTGATCACCGATGGCGCTCCAACCGATGAGTGGCAGGCTGCCGCCAACAAAGTGTTTCAGGGGGAAGAAGATAAGAAGTTTGCCTTCTTTTCCATCGGTGTTCAGGGGGCGGATATGAAGACGCTGGCACAAATCAGCGTTCGTCAGCCTTTGCCTCTGCAAGGATTACAATTCCGTGAACTGTTTAGCTGGTTATCCAGTTCGCTGCGTTCGGTTTCCCGCTCCACGCCGGGAACGGAAGTTGTGCTGGAAGCGCCAAAAGGCTGGACGTCAGTGTGAGCTGGCGTCTGGTCTATGCATCAACCGTTGGAACGTCGCACATCAGCGCGGACTTGCCTTGTCAGGATGCCTGCCAGATGCAGATTGCCTGGTTAAATGACCAGCAGCCATTATTGTCGGTATTTGTCGCTGATGGCGCAGGCAGTGTCTCGCAGGGTGGCGAAGGCGCGATGCTCGCCGTCAATGAAGCGATGGCTTATATGTCGCAAAAAGTGCAGGGCGGGGAATTGGGGCTTAATGATGTCCTCGCCACAAATATGGTACTGACCATTCGTCAACGACTTTTTGCCGAGGCGGAAGCCAAAGAATTAGCGGTTCGCGATTTTGCCTGCACATTTCTGGGACTGATTTCATCGCCTGACGGCACCTTGATTATGCAGATTGGCGATGGCGGCGTGGTGGTGGATTTTGGTCACGGTCTGCAATTGCCGCTTACGCCGATGGTGGGTGAATATGCCAATATGACGCACTTCATTACCGATGAAGATGCCGTTTCCAGACTGGAAACTTTCACCAGCACTGGGCGTGCGCACAAAGTTGCAGCATTTACGGATGGTATCCAGCGACTGGCGTTAAATATGCTGGATAATTCTCCTCATGTGCCTTTCTTTACCCCGTTTTTCAATGGACTGGCGGCAGCAACGCAGGAACAACTCGATTTATTACCTGAATTGTTAAAGCAGTTTTTGTCCAGCCCGGCGGTAAACGAGCGTACGGATGATGATAAAACGTTGGCACTGGCGCTGTGGTTACCATGAAACCCACTTTATATACTGCTACTGGTGAGTGCGTTACGCCAGGCCGTGAACTGGGCAAAGGCGGTGAAGGCGCGGTTTATGATATCAATGAGTTTGTCGATAGCGTCGCCAAGATTTATCACACGCCGCCACCCGCCTTAAAACAGGACAAACTTGCCTTTATGGCTGCGACAGCTGACGCGCAATTGTTGAATTATGTCGCCTGGCCGCAGGCAACGCTTCACGGTGGACGAGGCGGAAAAGTTATCGGTTTTATGATGCCAAAAGTTTCTGGTAAAGAACCGATTCATATGATCTATAGCCCGGCACATCGTCGTCAACGTTACCCTCATTGTGCGTGGGATTTTCTACTCTATGTTGCGCGCAATATTGCTTCATCTTTTGCTACGGTTCACGAGCACGGGCACGTCGTGGGTGACGTAAACCAGAACAGTTTTATGGTAGGTCGCGACAGCAAAGTGGTACTGATTGATAGCGACTCCTTTCAAATTAACGCCAATGGCACACTGCATTTATGCGAAGTCGGCGTGTCGCATTTTACGCCGCCAGAGCTACAAACCTTGTCGTCATTTGTCGGCTTTGAACGCACAGAAAATCACGATAATTTTGGCCTTGCGTTGCTGATTTTTCACGTCTTGTTTGGTGGCCGGCATCCTTATTCTGGTGTGCCGCTTATCTCTGATGCGGGTAATGCGCTGGAGACGGATATTACCCATTTCCGTTATGCCTACGCGTCAGATAATCAGCGACGTGGTTTAAAACCGCCGCCACGATCTATTCCGCTATCGATGTTACCGAGTGATGTTGAAGCCATGTTTCAGCAGGCATTCACGGAAAGTGGCGTGGCAACCGGGCGTCCGACGGCTAAAGCGTGGGTAGCGGCACTTGATTCTCTGCGCCAACAGTTAAAGAAATGTCCCGTTTCGGCAATGCATGTTTATCCCGCTCATTTGACCGACTGCCCGTGGTGTGCGCTGGATAATCAAGGCGTTATCTATTTTATTGATCTCGGCGAAGAGGTCATTACCACCGGCGGGGATTTTGTGCTGGCAAAAGTCTGGGCGATGGTGATGGCGTCAGTAGCACCGCCAGCATTGCAACTGCCATTACCCGATCATTTCCAACCGACTGGCAGGCCGCTTCCTTTAGGCCTGTTACGGCGCGAATACATCATTCTGCTTGAGATCGCACTGTCAGCATTATCGCTGCTGCTTTGCGGCCTTCAGGCAGAACCGCGTTATATTATTTTGGTTCCTGTGCTGGCGGCTATCTGGATTATTGGCAGTCTGACAAGCAAAGCGTACAAAGCAGAAGTTCAGCAACGCCGTGAGGCATTTAATCGTGCGAAAATGGACTATGACCATTTAGTCCGCCAGATCCAGCAGGTAGGCGGCCTGGAAGGTTTTATCGCCAAACGGACGATGCTCGAAAAAATGAAGGACGAAATTCTCGGGTTACCGGAAGAAGAGAAACGCGCTCTGGCAGCACTTCATGACACTGCAAGGGAACGGCAGAAGCAGAAGTTTCTGGAGGGATTTTTTATTGATGTTGCCTCTATTCCCGGCGTTGGCCCTGCGCGTAAAGCGGCGTTACGGTCTTTTGGTATTGAAACAGCCGCAGATGTTACCCGTCGTGGCGTTAAGCAAGTGAAAGGGTTTGGCGACCATCTGACCCAGGCGGTTATCGACTGGAAAGCGAGCTGTGAACGCCGTTTTGTGTTCAGGCCGAATGAAGCGATAACGCCAGCAGACAGACAAGCGGTAATGGCGAAAATGACCGCCAAACGACATCGGCTGGAATCGGCGTTGACAGTCGGCGCGACAGAGTTGCAGCGATTCCGCCTTCATGCTCCAGCACGGACCATGCCGTTGATGGAACCTTTACGTCAGGCGGCAGAAAAACTGGCTTAGGCGCAGGCAGATTTAAGCCGCTGCTGAGCCATTTTCTTTTAACGAAACACCACTTCCGCCCAGCGTGCCAGCCCGGCGGTGACGGAGCCAAAGTCATCGCCGCCTGCAATCGGAATGCCCGGCAACTGTTCTGCCAGCGCTTTTTTAATCAGCGGAGAACGGGCGCTACCGCCGGTCAGGTAGATAACGTCCGGTTTTTCCTGGGCGTTATCCAGGGCCAGTTGCACCTGTTCCAGAATCCGCGTCAGTGGCTGGCTGAGGGCGCTTTCCAGCCCTCGCTGGCTAATCAGCGTAGCCAGTTCATTGCTGATAAACGGCAGTGAGGCGCGGGTTTCCGCTACGCTTGAAAGAGCAATTTTGCACTCTTCTGCGCTACGCACCAGGCGATAGCTTAAACGCTGACGCCAGACTTTCTGTAACAGGGCCACTTTTTCCGGTTCGCGGGCATCGCGTACCAGATCGTTAAGCAGACGACCGTTGGCACTACTGTAGAAATCACTCTGCGCAGGTACGTCGTTGATGGCAACCGCATTCCACCACGGCAGGATCGGCAGGGCGATGCCTTTTTCGGTTTCGCCACCCATACCCAGCAGTGGCATCAGGTTTTTAAACGCCAGGGCGATATCCAGATCGTTACCGCCAATACGACAACCACTGTGACCCAGCAGGCTGGCTTCACGATCGAGACGCGAACGCCACTGCGGTCCCATCAGCAGCAATGAACAGTCAGTCGTACCACCGCCGATATCCACCACCAGCACCCGTTTTTCTTCCTGCAAGGTGGCTTCGTAATCCAGCCCAGCCGCGACCGGCTCGTACTGGAATACCACGTCCCTGAATCCGGCACGCTTCGCCGCGCGTTCCAGAATCCCTTGCGCCTGGGCGTTTGCTTCATCGCCGCCCAGCCCCTGGAAGTTGATCGGGCGACCAATCACCGCCTGAGTAATCGCTTCTGGCAGCTGCGCCTGCGCCTGCTGGCGAATGTGCAACATCATTGCGCAGACCAGATCCTCAAACAGCGCTACCTGCTGCGGTTTTAAGCCGCTGGCACCGAGGAACGATTTTGGTGATTTCACAAACCACACTTCTTCTGGATCATCAATGTACTGTGCCAGTGAGGAAAGACCGAACTGCACGCTTTTCGCCGTAACATCGATATCTTCTTCGCGGTTATAACGAATCGCCCGACATAACAGCGCCTGCGTTTCATCGTCGTCTGCCGGAACATCATGATGGCGGTACAGCCATTCACTTACTGCTTCACGCGTTGGCGCGCAAAGCATTGAAGGCAGCAGCGTGCTGTCGTTTTCCATTTTTAGCAAGTGCGGTTTACCGTCACGCATGACCGCCACTGAACAGTTTGCTGTACCGTAATCAAAACCAATAAACACGAATTAATCCCCATGCCGGTGAAGAAGGGGCGTGACTTTAGCGAAATGTTGCCGTCGCGACAACCGGAATATGAAAGCAAAGCGTAGCGTCTGAATAACGTTTATGCTGAAAGCGGATTAACAAGGAGATGCGATGTATACCCTGAACTGGCAGCCGCCGTATGACTGGTCGTGGATGTTGGGATTTCTCGCCGCCCGTGCAGTGAGTGGTGTGGAAACGGTCGCTGACGATTATTATGCCCGTAGTCTGGCGGTGGGCGAATATCGCGGCGTGGTGACTGCTATTCCGGATATGGCCCGTCATACTCTGCACATAAATTTAAGTGCAGGTTTAGAACCTGTTGCCGCTGAGTGTCTGGCGAAAATGAGCCGCCTGCTTGATCTGCAATGTAACCCGCAGATTGTTAACGGTGCGTTGGGCAAGTTAGGCGCGGCCCGGCCCGGATTGCGTTTACCCGGCTGTGTTGATGCTTTTGAGCAGGGTGTGCGGGCGATTTTAGGCCAACTGGTGAGCGTGGCGATGGCGGCAAAATTGACTGCCACAGTGGTACAGCTTTATGGCGAACGGCTGGATGATTTTCCGGAGTATATCTGCTTCCCGACGCCTCAGCGGCTGGCAGCAGCCGACCCGCAGGCATTAAAAGCGTTAGGTATGCCGTTGAAACGGGCAGAGGCGCTGATTCATCTGGCAAATGCGGCGCTGGAGGGCACCTTACCAATGACAATACCGGGCGATGTGGAGCAGGCGATGAAAACGCTGCAAACTTTTCCGGGTATCGGGCGCTGGACGGCGAATTATTTCGCCTTGCGCGGCTGGCAGGCGAAAGATGTTTTTCTGCCGGATGATTATCTGATTAAACAGCGATTTCCGGGGATGACACCGGCACAAATCCGCCTTTATGCCGAACGCTGGAAGCCCTGGCGTTCTTATGCGCTGTTGCATATCTGGTATACGGAAGGCTGGCAACCAGACGAAGCATGACGTTGGTCGCCGGATGCGGTGCGAGCGCCTTATCCGGCCTGGAGAATGAGCGATTTGTAGGCATGATAAGACGCGTTAGCGTCGCATCAGGCGATGGGGAAGCACGCCTCAGTTAATCGCGAAATAACTACTATTCACCAGCAAATCCAGCGGTTGGGCATCGGCAATCACATCACCATAAATCAGATCGACGCCGATGCCAGAAAGCGTATCCATCACTAAGGGTAAAACGACTGGCCCGGCGATGGTTTTCATCCCGAGTCGCTGAGCGTGCCCCTGAATAATCGTAATCAGCATCTCATCCATCAAATTACCCTGCACGTTGGCGCATAACTCACCATCAAGTAGCAGGTAATCTGCCATATTCGCTTTCAGCGAGTTGAAGATTTGCAGATCGCGGCCCACCTGGCTGAGCACTATCCGACATCCCGCCAGCCGCAGTTTTTGCACGCTTTCTGCGTGATCTAAAATCGCTTCTGCCGGAATAATCAGATGTAATAACCGTGGTGGTAGAGGGCTATTTTCCAGCTGCTCAAGCAGATCATTCACCAGCGTGGCGCTACTCAAACCGGCAACGGAAAGAGGGAGGGCGATGCTTATGCCTTTACTGGCAACCGCTTTGGCGGCCTGCTGGAAAAAATCGTGGAATACCCGTCGGTCAAGAGCATGGCTAAGTGCCGGATCGCTGAAGCTACGACGAAATGTTTGTTCATCAATAATCTCGCCTTCGCAATTCCAGAGCTTAAGTGAAATCAGCCACAAATTACGTGCTTCCGGGATCCGTGGCGAAGCGACACCGTGGGCGATCATCATCAACTGATTCTCTTTAATCATCCGCCACTGTTCATCAAGCGACATCGCTGCCCGCTCGCTATGTGCGGCAGCTTGCTGCGGTTCGTAAATCGTCACCCGGCCCCGGCCACCATTTTTGGAGGCATAACAGGCGATATCAGCCTGCGACATCACTTCAGCCGCCTGATGATTGTTGTCATCAATCAAGGTAATCCCGGCACTGGCACCTACCCGATGTACACGTCCTTCCCATATAAAGTGATAATCATTCACGGCACTGATAATGCGTGTAGCGATAAAACGCGCACTTTCGATATTACAGTCTGGCAACAGTAGACCAAATTCATCACCACCGAGTCGCGCCAGCACGTCGCTGGAGCGCAGCATACTCAGCATCAACGACGCCAGTTCGCGCAGTAAAGCGTCACCCGCCGCATGCCCGGCGCTGTCATTCACCGCTTTAAAGCGATCAAGATCGATAAACACCAGGGCATGTCGCTGATGTGTACTGTTTACCGTTTGCAGCAGGATACGCAGTTGTTTCTCAAAACTGGCGCGGTTGGCGAGATGCGTCAGTGCATCATGGGAGGCGCTGTAGCTCAGCTGGCGCAGCATTTTGCGTGATTCGGTGACGTCCTGAATCACCAGAACCGAACCAATATTGCTGCCGTCCAGAGTACTTAACGGCGTAATACTGTAATGCACGTCGTAGCTGCCGCCGCTCCGGCAGTGCAACACCACATCTTGTTCAATCGCGGAACGTGAGGTGTCGGCACTGTAAATGTTCTCCATTAATGGTCCGTTGTCGCCAAAAGTAATATGCAACACCGTCAGGAGCGGAACACCTAACGCTTCTTCCTGCGTCCAGCCGCTCATCTTCTCCGCCACTGGATTCATAAAGGTAATTTTCATCGCCATATCAATACAGACCACGGCTTCACCGATGGAATCAAGCGTAATGTGCAGGCGCTCTTTTTCCTGAAACAATGCCTCGTTAAGCTGTTTAACCTCAGTCATATCCATATTAATGCCGAGCAGGCGTTCGACTTCGCCTTCTTTATTCAGTACCCGGTTGGCGAGGGCGCGGATATGGCGAATACCGTCTTTTACGGTAATGCGAAATTCCAGCTTAAAGGGCGAGCGTGATTGCAACGAATCACGAATCACTTTTTCGGCATGCTGGCGATCTTCCGGCAGCACGCACTCGTACCACACCTGCCAGTTCGGTTTGATATGCGGAGGAATTTCATACAGCTCGAACATCCGCTTATCCCAGCTAAAAATATTCGGCTTCAGCTCCCACTCCCAGATACCAATCCCGCCCGCTTCGTTAGCCAGCGTGATGCGCTCCATCAGTTGCTGATTCACCTGTTCGGTGCGTTTTAGCTCGTTAATGTCTTCAATCTGAGCGATAAAATAGAGCGGCGTGCCATCCGTGTGGCGCACCAGTGAGACGGCAAGCAACGCCCAGACAACATCGCCATTGCGGTTGTAGTAGCGTTTTTCCATTGAATAGGTGTTTATTTCACCGCTTATCAGCTTTTCAACCTGTTGGAGATCTTTATTGAGATCCTCCGGCCAGGTCAGTTGCTGAAAGGTGAGTCCGCGCAGCTCTTCCTGACTGTACCCGAGAAACTGGCAGAGCGCTTTGTTGGTTTGCAGCCATTGTCCCTCGGTGCCCACTAACGCCATACCGATAGCGGAATATTCCATGGCGTTCCGAAAGCGGGTTTCGCTTTCGGAAATGTGTTTGCGTTCCGCACGAAAGGCATACATCACCATCGTCATGATGTTGGCGGGCAGCAGGATCAGCAAAAACGGTAGCCACGGCATATGGCTCATCAGGTATGTACGCGGCGTAGCAAGCAGGGAGGGATCCGTGGCCATCATCAGCGACACCATCATCACCGTGGTAAGGAAGATCAAAAAGGCTTCCATTCGTGGCAGGCGCACGGCGCTCCACATCAACAGCACAATAATGAAAGTAAAAGGCCACGGCAGATACAGCATCGAAAGCCAGCTTAACGTCAGTGTGATGGCTAACGTGAGCAGCGACTCAAAAAGCAACCGTGGGTTGCGATGGCGCAGCAGATAGTGTGGTTTAAATAACAATCCCAGCGGCACCAGTGCCAGAGCGCCGATGGATTCTGACAGTACCCATATCAAAAATGCCCTGAGAGGATCGTCTCCGGGCGTCAGCAGGACAACCAGAACACCCCCCAACAGAGGCGGAACAATGGCGCTGCCGAGTGCCAGACGCAGCCAGTCAGCCAGATTTTGCAATGGGTTATACCACGGCAGCAATTTACGTAGCAGCACTGCCCCGACCACGGCTTCAACAATATTGATGGTCGTCCAGGTCATGTTCAGCGAGCTGGTGGAAAAAAGCAGGATGGATGCGGCGATATTTCCCAGCGAACAGCTCAGCGCAATTCCCGGCCACATGCGCCCGGCATGGCGATAAAACGCCACCATCATGATGGACGTCGGGAACCACAGTGGGGCGAGTTGGGTGCCAAACTGCGAAAGCTCAAGCGAGAAAAGGGTAAAGATAAACGAGACTAAACCTAAACTGACCAGGTGAAGCAGCGGGTGGGGCAGGGCAATTAATACATGCTGTGATTGTTTGCTCATTACCGCTTTATCCGCAAGACCAGGTCGCCAGTATTCGTTTCTGTGTTTATGCTAGTACAAAAGTTTTACATTTTATATGCGAATTGCTCATAAAGTGACGTAAAGGCGGATAATTTGCGCAACTGCGTATAACATTTTTTACCTTGTATAAAACTGATCAACGTAATTTGCCACCGGGAATTCTTCGTCAACAATTAACTCTGAGCGCGCGGCAACGCTATTCGACTGGTATCAGGCGGATGAAATCCCTATAATTGCCGCGTTTGGCGCTTCGTCGCCCCCTTCCTAACATCCAGGTTAATCAGGTCGCTAAATATATGACTGATCAGTCTCATCAGTGCGTCATTATCGGTATCGCTGGCGCATCGGCTTCCGGCAAGAGTCTTATTGCCAGTACCCTTTATCGTGAATTACGTGAGCAAGTCGGTGATGAACACATCGGCGTAATTCCCGAAGACTGCTATTACAAAGATCAAAGCCATCTGTCGATGGAAGAACGCATTAAGACCAACTACGACCATCCCAGCGCGATGGATCACAGTCTGCTGCTTGAGCATTTACAAGCGTTGAAACGCGGCTCGGCAATTGACCTGCCGGTTTACAGCTATGTTGAACATACGCGTATGAAAGAAACGGTGACGGTTGAGCCGAAGAAGGTCATCATTCTCGAAGGCATTTTGTTGCTGACGGATGCGCGTTTGCGTGACGAACTTAACTTCTCCATTTTCGTTGATACCCCGCTGGATATCTGCCTGATGCGCCGCATCAAGCGTGACGTTAACGAGCGTGGGCGTTCAATGGATTCCGTGATGGCGCAATATCAAAAAACCGTGCGCCCGATGTTCCTGCAATTCATTGAGCCTTCTAAACAATATGCGGACATTATCGTGCCGCGCGGCGGGAAAAACCGCATCGCGATCGATATATTGAAAGCGAAAATAAGTCAGTTCTTTGAATAAGCTTGATAAATTGTGTACCGTTCAGTGATAACCTGGTATGCCCTTGACGTAATTGGCGTTAAGGGAGTGATGCGCGAAAGGAGAAAATGCCATGCGTCTGTGTGACCGAGATATTGAAGCCTGGCTTGATGAAGGCCGTTTGTCGATCAACCCACGTCCGCCAGTGGAGCGTATTAACGGCGCGACGGTGGATGTACGCCTGGGCAATAAATTTCGTACCTTCCGTGGTCACACGGCAGCGTTTATCGATCTGAGCGGTCCCAAAGATGAAGTGAGCGCCGCGCTTGACCGCGTGATGAGCGATGAGATCGTTCTCGACGAGGGCGAGGCGTTCTATCTTCACCCAGGAGAGCTGGCGCTGGCGGTGACGCTGGAGTCGGTGACGCTGCCAGCCGATCTGGTGGGCTGGCTGGACGGGCGTTCCTCTTTGGCGCGTCTGGGGCTGATGGTGCACGTCACCGCGCACCGCATCGATCCGGGCTGGTCTGGTTGCATTGTGCTGGAGTTCTACAACTCCGGTAAGCTGCCGCTGGCGCTGCGTCCGGGCATGTTAATTGGTGCGCTGAGCTTTGAGCCGCTTTCCGGCCCGGCGGCGCGACCTTACAACCGCCGTGAAGATGCGAAATATCGCAACCAGCAGGGCGCGGTAGCCAGCCGAATCGATAAAGACTAATTCAGGCCCATTGAGGATACCATGAGACGATTTCTGACGACGCTGATGATACTCCTGGTCGTGCTGGTGGCCGGGTTATCTGCGTTAGTGTTGCTGGTGAATCCGAATGATTTCCGCGACTATATGGTCAAGCAAGTTGCTGCACGTAGCGGTTATCAATTGCAGCTCGACGGGCCACTGCGTTGGCACGTCTGGCCGCAGCTTAGTATCCTCTCCGGGCGAATGTCTCTCACCGCCCAGGGCGCAAGCCAGCCACTGGTTCGCGCCGACAACATGCGTCTGGACGTGGCGCTTTTACCACTACTGAGTCATCAACTGAGCGTTAAGCAGGTGATGCTAAAAGGGGCAGTGATCCAACTGACGCCGCAGACGGAAGCGGTGCGCAGTGAAGACGCTCCGGTTGCACCGCGCGACAATACCTTGCCGGATCTGTCAGACGATCGCGGATGGTCGTTTGATATATCCAGTCTTAAGGTGGCGGACAGCGTGCTGGTGTTCCAGCATGAAGATGACGAGCAGGTGACAATCCGCAATATCCGCCTGCAAATGGAACAAGATCCCCAACATCGTGGCTCATTTGAGTTCTCCGGGCGGGTTAATCGCGATCAGCGCAATCTCACAATATCCCTTAACGGTACGGTGGATGCTTCTGATTATCCGCATGATTTAACGGCGGCTATTGAACAAATTAACTGGCAGTTGCAGGGTGCCGATTTACCAAAACAAGGTATTCAGGGGCAGGGGAGTTTCCAGGCCCAGTGGCAGGAGTCACATAAACGCCTTTCATTTAACCAAATCAGCTTGACCGCCAATGACAGCACGCTGAGCGGGCAAGCACAGGTCACGCTGACAGAGAAACCTGAATGGCAGCTGAGACTGCAATTCCCGCAACTGAATCTTGACAACCTCATCCCGCTTAATGAAACCGCGAATGGTGAAAACGGTGCCGCGCAGCAGGGGCAGAGCCAATCAATGTTGCCGCGCCCGGTCATTTCTTCGCGTATTGATGAACCGGCCTATCAGGGACTGCAAGGCTTTACGGCTGATATTTTGTTGCAGGCCAGTAACGTGCGCTGGCGCGGAATGAATTTTACAGATGTTGCCACGCAAATGACCAACAAGTCGGGTTTGCTGGAAATTACTCAACTGCAGGGCAAACTTAACGGTGGACAGGTTTCACTGCCGGGCACGCTGGACGCGACATCAATAAATCCGCGGATAAACTTCCAGCCACGGCTGGAAAACGTTGAGATTGGTACCATTCTGAAGGCGTTTAACTATCCGATTTCGTTGACCGGAAAAATGTCACTGGCTGGTGATTTCTCCGGTGCTGACATAGATGCCGACGCATTCCGCCACAACTGGCAAGGACAGGCACATGTCGAAATGACCGACACGCGCATGGAAGGGATGAACTTCCAGCAGATGATTCAGCAAGCGGTAGAGCGTAATGGCGGTGATGTGAAGGCCGCTGAAAACTTTGATAACGTGACCCGGCTTGATCACTTCTCTACCGATTTGACGCTCGACAATGGTGTTGTGACACTTGATGACATGCAGGGCGAGTCGCCCATGCTGGCGCTTTCCGGGGCTGGTACGTTGAATCTGGCAGATCAAACCTGCGACACCCAGTTTGATATTCGGGTCGTGGGTGGCTGGAACGGGGAAAGCAAACTGATTGATTTCCTGAAAGAAACGCCAGTACCGCTGCGGGTTTATGGCAACTGGCAGCAACTCAATTACAGCCTGCAAGTGGATCAGTTACTGCGCAAACATCTACAGGACGAAGCGAAACGTCGCCTGAATGACTGGGCCGAGCGGAATAAAGATTCCCGCAATGGCAAAGATGTGAAGAAGTTGCTGGAGAAGATGTAGGTTACCAGGTGACCAGTCCTGTAGGCCTGATAAGACGCGTAAAGCGTCGCATCAGGCGTTCGCGGCGGCACCATTATATTCTGAATATGTAAGATCGAAGGCTGTTCCGTTCACTTGATGTTCCTCGCTACTATGGAACGCTCAAGCCGGTGAACGTGCCAGGGTGGCTCAATCTCCACCACCCTGGCAACCCGGGCTCCCGGCGGTAAATCGCCGCTGGCGCGGTTCCCTCATCTTATTCCTTTCGGCTATCGGGTAAAATGACCGATACCATCACACCTCGTACTCCATCTCGCCATCCTTACGCAGCGGTATAATCTGCACCTTCTGCACGCGATGGCTTTCTACCTGCAACGTTTTAAGCAAATAATCCCCCACCTGAACTTCTTCGCCAGGTTTTGGAATACGCTGCAAATACTCCATCAACAGCCCGGCAATGGTGTGATATTCACGTTTTTCATCCAGCGGCAGCGGCACATATTGCACCAGATCTTCCAGCGGCATATGACCATTCGCCGTCCAGGAACCGTCCGCATTCTTCTGAATATCATGGCGGGCGTCGATCTCTTCCACTTCGTTCGGTAAGTTACCGGCAATGGTTTCAGTGACGTCACTTAATGTCACAATCCCTTCCACCGAGCCAAACTCATCCACCACAAAAGCAAAGTGCGTGCGGGCATTACGGAACTGCTCCAGGGCAGGTAACAACGGCAAGGTTTCCGGGAACACCAGCGGCTGGCGAATCAACACCCGCAGGTTGAGCGGTTCGCCGCGCAGAGACTGTTGTAGCAGGTCGATAACGTGAACAACACCGAGCAAATCTTCTGCGTCATCACCGTCGGTAACCACCAGCCGCGTATGCTGATTTCGCTCCAGCAACTGGCGGATTTCTTCTTCCGGCGCGTTGAGATCGATATGCTCAATATCGTGGCGCGACGTCATAATGCTGCTGACGGTACGCTGGTTAAGATTAAGTACCCGCTCAATCATCCGCCGTTCCTGCGGATTAAAGATCTGCTGGTTTCCATGATCCACCAGCATGGACGCGGTTTCGGCGTCCAGTTCCGCATCTTCTTTTTGCCCGCTAAGCAGGCGCATTACCGCTTCGGTAGTCCGCTGGCGTAGCGTCTGATTAGCGGAAAGAAAACGTCGCCGGTTAAAGATAGCCAACTGATTGAGTGCCTCGATCATCACCGAGAAACCAATGGCAGCGTACAGGTAGCCTTTCGGAATGACGAAGCCGAAACCTTCTGCCACCAGGCTAAAGCCAATCATCAACAGGAAGCTTAAGCAGAGAATAACGATGGTCGGGTGGCTATTAACGAACTGGGTTAACGGCTTGCTGGCCATCAACATCAGGCTGATAGCGATAACCACGGCGGCCATCATGACCAGTAAATGGTCGACCATCCCGACGGCGGTAATCACCGAGTCGAGTGAGAAGATGGCGTCCAGTACCACAATTTGTGTCACCACCCCCCAGAACTTCGCACCTTTGCGTTGTGTGGGATTATTGCTGTCTTTCCCTTCCAGCCGTTCGTTCAGCTCCATCGTGGCTTTGAACAACAGGAAGAAACCACCAAACAGCATGATTAAGTCGCGGGCGCTAAAGGTAAACGAGCGGAAGCTGAACAGCGGTTGAGTCAGGGTGACCAGCCAGGAGATTGACGCCAGCAGTAACAGGCGCATTAACATCGCCAGCAGCAGCCCGGTAACCCGTGCGCGGTCGCGCTGCTTCGGCGGTAGTTTTTCGGCGAGGATGGCAATAAAGACCAGGTTATCAATGCCGAGGACCAGTTCGATCACAATCAGCGTGATTAACCCGGCCCAGATAGACGGATCGGCAATCCATTCCATAGTAAGTACAAAACCTATTCGTTGTATGACAAATGTCACAATTCGATCATGGATAAATCGGGGCAAAAATGCAATGTTGCAGCACTATTTATCTCATATTATTTGAGGGTAATAACCTCACATTATCCCTGAATTAAAAGTGGTAATAATAAAACATTATTTAAGAAATATCGCATGTGGAGACACTATATTAAATATTGTCAACCTAAAGAAACTCCTAAAAACCATATTGAATGACACTTAATATAATTCTTAAAAATAACCAATTGCCGAATTGTTACCTTGCCTGCTATTCCGTTAGCTGTAACACTTCCTCCTGCATTATTGGAGAGCCAATATTCAATTACCATAATGTCACCTTATATTCGGAAGTTAATTTCCGCAATAACCCTTTCTCATCAACGATTGTATGCAGAGAGGGTTTGAAAAATTAAGCTAAATCAGTGTATTGGTAGCTAAAAAGCCAGGGGCGGTAGCGTGTCTGGATGCCTGAAAGACCAGTCTGAATTATTCTGTCAATAGCCTGCGGATGAAATCAATTTTTTTAGGACTGATGCCAGTTAAATTTTTATTCAATTAACTGCAAGGTAAATGTGCATGGCGACATTGCTATTAATAGTGCACAGGATAATTACTCTGCCAAAGTGATAAATAAACAATGATGAAATCCAAAATGAAATTGATGCCATTATTGGTGTCAGTAACCTTGATAAGCGGTTGCACAGTACTTCCGGGCAGCAATATGTCGACGATGGGCAAAGACGTCATCAAACAGCAGGACGCTGATTTCGATCTCGACAAAATGGTGAATGTTTATCCGCTGACCCCGCGCCTGATTGACCAATTACGCCCACGCCCGAATGTAGCGCGCCCCAATATGACGCTGGAAAGTGAGATCGCGAATTACCAGTATCGCGTCGGGCCGGGGGACGTTCTTAATGTCACCGTCTGGGATCACCCGGAACTCACCACGCCAGCCGGTCAGTACCGCAGCTCCAGCGACACCGGCAACTGGGTACAGCCTGACGGCACTATGTTTTACCCGTATATCGGCAAGGTTCACGTAGTCGGGAAAACGCTCGCTGAAATCCGCAGTGATATTACCGGGCGCTTAGCGACGTACATCGCTGACCCGCAGGTGGACGTTAATATCGCCGCCTTCCGCTCACAAAAGGCCTATATCTCAGGTCAGGTGAATAAATCCGGTCAACAGGCGATCACCAACGTACCACTGACCATTCTCGACGCCATCAACGCCGCAGGTGGCCTGACCGACACCGCTGACTGGCGCAACGTGGTGCTAACACACAATGGTCGTGAAGAACGCATTTCTTTGCAGGCGCTGATGCAAAACGGCGACCTCAATCAGAACCGACTGCTTTATCCCGGCGATATTCTCTACGTGCCGCGTAATGATGATCTGAAAGTATTTGTGATGGGTGAAGTGAAGAAACAGAGCACCCTGAAAATGGACTTTAGCGGCATGACCCTGACTGAAGCTCTGGGCAATGCCGAAGGCATCGACATGACCACCTCCAACGCCAGCGGCATCTTTGTCATTCGTCCGCTGAAAGGCGAGGGCGGGCGTAACGGCAAGATTGCCAATATCTACCAGCTGGATATGTCCGATGCGACGTCGCTGGTGATGGCGACAGAATTCCGCCTGCAACCTTATGACGTGGTGTATGTCACCACCGCCCCGGTTTCCCGCTGGAACCGTCTGATCAATCAGTTGCTGCCAACTATTAGCGGTGTCCGTTACATGACGGATACAGCCAGCGACATTCATAACTGGTAATCGTCATGTTTAACAACATATTAGTTGTCTGTGTCGGCAATATTTGCCGTTCCCCGACGGCGGAACGCTTACTGCAACGTTATCACCCGGAGCTGAAAGTGGAGTCCGCTGGACTCGGCGCGCTGGTCGGTAAGGGCGCTGATCCTACCGCTATCAGCGTCGCCGCAGAACATCAACTGTCTCTGGAAGGTCACTGTGCACGGCAAATCAGCCGCCGTCTGTGTCGCAACTATGACCTGATTTTGACCATGGAAAAGCGCCATATCGAACGCTTATGCGAGATGGCACCGGAGATGCGCGGCAAAGTGATGCTGTTTGGTCACTGGGATAACGAATGTGAAATCCCCGATCCGTATCGCAAAAGCCGGGAAACGTTTGCAGCGGTGTACACATTACTTGAACGGTCTGCCCGCCAGTGGGCGCAGGCATTGAACGCAGAGCAGGTATAAGAATGACAGAAAAAGTAAAACAACATGCCGCTCCGGTAACGGGCAGTGATGAAATCGATATTGGTCGCCTGGTCGGCACCGTCATTGAAGCGCGCTGGTGGGTGATTGGCATCACCACCGTATTCGCCCTCTGTGCCGTGGTTTACACCTTCTTCGCCACGCCGATTTATAGTGCCGACGCACTGGTACAAATCGAGCAAAACAGCGGCAATTCGTTAGTGCAGGACATTGGTTCGGCATTAGCCAACAAACCGCCTGCATCGGACGCCGAGATCCAGTTGATTCGTTCGCGCCTGGTGCTTGGTAAAACGGTGGACGATCTCGACCTCGATATTGCAGTGAGCAAAAACACGTTCCCGATTTTCGGTGCGGGCTGGGATCGCCTGATGGGACGTCAGAACGAGACGGTGAAAGTGACCACCTTTAACCGCCCGAAAGAGATGGCGGATCAGGTGTTTACGCTTAATGTGCTGGACGATAAAAACTACACCCTGAGCAGCGATGGCGGCTTTAGCGCCCGTGGGCAAGCGGGCCAGATACTGAAAAAAGAAGGCGTCACGCTGATGGTTGAAGCCATTCACGCCAGCCCGGGCAGTGAGTTTACCGTCACCAAATACTCCACGCTGGGGATGATCAACCAACTGCAAAACAGCCTGACGGTAACGGAGAACGGCAAAGACGCAGGCGTACTGAGCCTGACTTATACCGGTGAAGATCGCGAACAGATCCGCGACATTCTTAACAGCATCGCCCGTAACTATCAGGAACAAAATATTGAGCGCAAATCGGCGGAAGCGTCGAAAAGCCTCGCTTTCCTCGCGCAACAGTTACCGGAAGTACGTAGCCGCCTCGATGTTGCCGAAAACAAACTGAATGCCTTCCGTCAGGATAAAGATTCTGTTGATCTGCCGCTGGAAGCGAAAGCGGTGCTCGATTCGATGGTGAACATTGACGCGCAGTTGAACGAACTGACCTTTAAAGAGGCGGAAATCTCCAAGCTGTACACCAAAGTTCACCCGGCGTACCGCACGCTGCTGGAGAAACGTCAGGCGCTGGAAGACGAAAAAGCCAAACTTAATGGTCGCGTAACGGCGATGCCGAAAACCCAGCAGGAAATTGTCCGTCTGACCCGCGATGTCGAGTCTGGTCAGCAGGTCTATATGCAACTGCTGAATAAAGAGCAGGAGCTGAAAATCACCGAAGCCAGCACCGTCGGCGATGTGCGCATTGTTGACCCGGCAATCACCCAGCCAGGTGTACTGAAACCGAAGAAAGGGCTGATTATCCTTGGGGCGATTATTCTTGGCCTGATGCTCTCTATCGTGGGTGTGCTGCTGCGCTCGTTGTTTAATCGCGGCATCGAAAGCCCGCAGGTGCTGGAAGAACACGGTATCAGCGTCTATGCCAGCATCCCGTTGTCGGAATGGCAGAAAGCGCGCGATAGCGTCAAAACCATCAAAGGGATTAAACGCTATAAACAGAGCCAGCTACTGGCGGTGGGGAATCCAACCGATCTGGCGATTGAAGCCATCCGTAGTCTGCGTACCAGTCTGCACTTCGCGATGATGCAGGCGCAGAACAATGTGTTGATGATGACCGGGGTTAGCCCGTCAATCGGTAAAACCTTTGTCTGCGCCAACCTGGCGGCGGTGATCAGCCAGACCAATAAACGGGTGTTGTTGATCGACTGCGATATGCGCAAAGGCTACACCCACGAGCTGCTGGGCACTAATAACGTTAATGGCCTGTCGGAAATTCTGATTGGTCAGGGCGATATTACTACCGCTGCTAAACCGACCTCTATTGCCAAATTTGACCTGATCCCGCGCGGTCAGGTGCCGCCAAATCCTTCTGAACTGTTGATGAGCGAACGCTTTGCCGAACTGGTGAACTGGGCGAGTAAAAACTATGACCTGGTGTTGATTGATACGCCGCCGATTCTGGCAGTGACCGATGCGGCAATTGTTGGTCGTCATGTCGGAACCACGTTAATGGTGGCGCGTTATGCGGTCAACACATTGAAAGAAGTGGAAACCAGTCTGAGCCGCTTTGAGCAAAACGGTATTCCGGTGAAAGGGGTGATTCTGAACTCCATCTTCCGCCGCGCCAGCGCGTATCAGGATTATGGCTATTACGAATACGAATATAAGTCGGATGCGAAATAACGACGCCTGCATTCGCACCGCCCCGTAGGCCGGATAAGGCGCTCACGCCGCATCCGGCAAGCAAACCAGCTCATAAGCCGGGAGAACAACCTATGAAAGACAATCCGCTGATCTCAATCTATATGCCAACCTGGAACCGCCAACAACTGGCGATTCGGGCGATAAAATCGGTCCTGCGCCAGGACTACAGCAACTGGGAGATGATCATCGTGGATGATTGCTCCACCTCCTGGGAACAACTGCAACAGTACGTCACTGCCCTCAACGATCCGCGTATCACTTACATCCACAACGACATTAACAGCGGGGCGTGCGCGGTACGTAACCAGGCGATTATGCTGGCGCAAGGGGAATACATCACCGGGATCGATGATGATGATGAATGGACGCCCAACCGCCTGAGCGTCTTCCTCGCCCATAAACAGCAACTGGTCACTCACGCCTTTTTGTACGCTAACGACTACGTATGCCAGGGAGAAGTTTATTCCCAACCAGCAAGTTTGCCGCTGTATCCCAAATCGCCGTATTCACGCCGCCTGTTCTATAAACGCAATATCATTGGCAATCAGGTCTTTACCTGGGCGTGGCGTTTCAAAGAATGTTTGTTCGATACCGAACTGAAAGCGGCACAGGATTACGACATCTTCCTGCGGATGGTGGTGGAGTATGGCGAACCGTGGAAAGTGGAAGAAGCGACGCAGATCCTGCATATCAATCACGGTGAAATGCAGATCACCTCGTCACCGAAAAAATTCTCCGGATACTTCCACTTTTACCGCAAGCACAAAGACAAATTCGACCGTGCCAGTAAAAAATATCAGCTGTTTACCCTCTACCAGATCCGCAATAAACGTATGACCTGGCGCACTTTGCTGACGCTGCTGTCGGTGCGTAACGGCAAACGTCTGGCTGATGGTATTCGGGGGCGCTAAAGATGCTGGAAGATCTACGCGCCAACAGCTGGAGTTTACGCCCGTGCTGCATGGTTCTTGCCTATCGCGTCGCTCATTTTTGTTCGGTGTGGCGCAAAAAGAACGTCCTCAACAATCTGTGGGCGGCCCCGCTGCTGGTGCTGTATCGCATTATCACCGAATGCTTTTTCGGTTATGAAATCCAGGCTGCCGCGACCATTGGCCGCCGCTTTACTATCCATCACGGTTACGCCGTAGTGATCAATAAAAACGTGGTAGCGGGGGATGATTTCACCATTCGCCACGGCGTCACTATCGGCAATCGGGGGGCCGATAACATGGCATGTCCACACATTGGCAACGGCGTCGAACTCGGTGCCAACGTCATTATTCTTGGTGATATCACGCTTGGTAACAACGTCACCGTGGGCGCGGGCAGCGTGGTGCTCGACTCTGTCCCGGACAACGCGCTGGTGGTGGGAGAAAAAGCGCGAGTGAAGGTAATTAAATGAATATTCTGCAATTTAATGTGCGACTGGCGGAAGGCGGGGCAGCAGGTGTGGCGTTAGATCTCCACCAGCGTGCGCTGCAACAGGGGCTGGCGTCACATTTTGTCTACGGCTACGGCAAAGGCGGCAAAGAGAGCGTCAGCCATCAGAACTATCCGCAGGTAATCAAACATACGCCGCGGATGACCGCAATGGCGAATATTGCCCTGTTTCGTCTGTTTAATCGCGATCTGTTCGGCAATTTCAATGAGTTATATCGCACCATTACTCGCACCCCGGGTCCGGTGGTCCTGCATTTTCATGTGCTGCACAGCTACTGGTTGAATCTTAAGAGCGTGGTGCGCTTTTGCGAAAAGGTGAAAAACCATAAACCGGACGTCACTCTGGTCTGGACGCTGCACGACCACTGGAGTGTAACCGGGCGCTGCGCCTTTACTGACGGTTGTGAAGGCTGGAAAACGGGCTGCGAGAAATGCCCGACCTTAAATAACTATCCGCCGGTGAAGATTGATCGGGCACACCAGCTGGTGGCGGGCAAACGCCAGTTATTCCGTGAGATGCTGGCGCTGGGTTGTCAGTTTATTTCCCCCAGCCAGCATGTGGCTGATGCTTTCAATAGTCTGTACGGTCCAGGGCGTTGCCGGATCATCAATAATGGTATTGATATGGCAACCGAAGCGATTCTGGCGGACTTGCCTCCGGTGCGCGAAACCCAGGGCAAGCCGAAAATCGCGGTGGTGGCGCATGACCTGCGTTACGACGGCAAGACTAACCAGCAACTGGTGCGTGAGATGATGGCGCTGGGCGACAAAATCGAACTGCATACCTTTGGTAAGTTCTCGCCGTTCACCGCTGGCAACGTGGTTAATCACGGCTTTGAAACTGACAAGCGCAAGTTGATGAGCGCGCTCAATCAGATGGATGCGCTGGTATTCAGTTCTCGCGTCGATAACTACCCACTGATTTTGTGTGAGGCGTTATCAATTGGCGTGCCGGTGATTGCCACCCATAGCGACGCGGCACGTGAAGTGTTGCAAAAATCCGGCGGTAAAACCGTCAGCGAAGAAGACGTGCTGCAACTGGTGCAGTTAAGCAAACCGGAAATCGCGCAGGCGATATTTGGTACCACGCTGGCTGAGTTCAGCCAACGCAGCCGCGCGGCCTACAGTGGACAACAGATGCTGGAGGAGTATGTCAACTTCTATCAGAATCTGTAGCTACCTGCTGCTGCCGCTGATTTA
>OGDX01000662.1_pt1 | contig 23127 bp, 18 predicted proteins | sample 1570461 | NCBI WGS metagenome assembly OGDX01 (sample SAMEA2582172, study PRJEB24529) | metagenome
ATCCAGGGCGTGGTGTTCGGAAAGAACGGCTATTCCTTCAACGGCTCGAAGATTGACCGTCAGTTCAGCTACTCCAAGATAGCCGCAGCCTTGAACCGTAACAGTCCTCAGGAACGGCAGGCACAATCCTTCCGGCAAGGCATCAGCCCGGCTTCAGGCGGTGGCGGGGAGCTTATCAGCGGTTCATTGGGGCTGCTGGACCTCATCCCATCATCCTGCACCGAGACTCCGGAGGAAGCCGAGTTCCGCCGGCTGATGCAGCGGAAGAAGAAAAAGAAGAACAACAAGGGATTCAGAATTTAACAACAACTTAAAAAAATCAAGATGAAAGAAAACACAGAAACCATCATCGCCATGCTGGAAGAACTGCTGACCGTCAGCAAGAGCCGGCAGGCATCACAAAGCGGCTGTACAAACATGGATATTACCTCCATCAAGGCCTTAATTGAGGAAGCCGGCCGCCGTAACCACGAACGCACAGAGGCTGAACTGGCGAAGTTCGCCCACGGTATTGTGGACTGCCTGAATACGGTCAACAACCGGATAGACAGGATTGCCCGGAGGGAACAGCCTGATTTCGGGGAAATCAGACAACTGCTGGAGCAGACCGATGAAGGGCGAAGCATCGCCCGAAAGCATCTCCTGGCTGGAAAACCTCTTTGAATTCAACCGGGACAACGGGAAAATCAAACAGATGCGCAAGGATGTGGAAACCTACGAGGAGGCGGTACGCCGGCAGGCCGCCCTCATCGAGCAGGCACGTCTGAAAGAACGGGCGGCAAGGGAACAGGAGGTCAGGGCCGATACCCGGTCCGTACATTATGCCCTGCCGTGGAAAACGTCCGGTCATACGGCAGTCCTTCCCATGCCCCGTACCGTTCCGGACATTTCCATGCATTGCAGGTTAAGACAATGAAAAATCATCAATCAAGAAAATACAAGCATGGCTACAGTAAAAGTTAAATTCCGTGCATCTTCCGTCGGAACGGGAGAAGGCACACTGGTTTATAAGTTGACGCACAGACGGGTGACAAGACAGATTACCACCGGTTACAGGCTTTATCCGCAGGAGTGGGATGGAGCGCATTCGAAGGTTGTCATTCCCTCAGACAGGGACAGTAGGCGTCAGGCTTACCTGAAGGCGTTGGAAGAGAAGATTGCGGATGACATGACCCTCTTTCGGGAAATCATCGCACTGCTGGACTGCACAGGCGGGCATTACACGGCGGACGAGGTGGTGGGACAATACCGTATCCCTCCGGAAACCGGCGGCTTCATGTGTTTTGCCAGGAGCCTGACCACGGAACTGAAACGTACAGGCCGGGAACGTACGGCCGAGCGGTACACCACTGTTCTGAACAGTTTCAGACGTTTTCTGGCGGAACGCGGCGACATCCCTCTTAACCGGATAGAATCCGCACTGATGGTGGAGTACGAGAGCCATCTGAAAGCGGAAGGCATCTGCCCCAACAGTTCCTCCTTTTACATGCGGGGGTTGCGGGCGGTTTACAACCGGGCGGTGGAGAAGGGGCTGACCGTACAGCGGAATCCCTTCAGGCATGTCTATACCGGAATAGACAAGACGGTCAAACGCGCCATCCCGCTGAAAGCCGTAAGGCAGATCAGGGACCAGGACCTGAGGCTGGAGCCGACCATGGATTGGGCAAGAGACCTTTTCATGTTCTCGTTCTACACACGCGGCATGTCGTTCATCGACATGGCATACCTGAAGAAATCCGACCTGAAGAACGGAGTCCTGTCATACCGCAGACAGAAGACCGGACAGCGGCTGTTCATCAAATGGGAGAAACCCATGCAGGAAATTGTCAGCAGGTACGACACCTCCGGGACACCTTACCTGCTGCCTGTCATCAGGGATATGCGGACAGACGGAAGAAAGCAGTACAAGTCTGCCGCCCACAGGGTGAACCGTCTCCTGAAAAAACTGGGGATGCGGCTCGGACTGGCAATCCCCCTCACCATGTATGTCGCCCGCCACGGATGGGCCAGCATTGCCAAAAGCAGGAACATCCCGGTTTCCATTATCAGCGAGGCGATGGGGCATGATTCGGAAAAGACCACACTGATCTATCTGGCTTCATTGGATACATCCGCGATAGACAAGGCCAACAGCCTTATCCTGAAAGCATTGTAGGATGAAACATAGAGAAAGACCGGGATATTGTCGGACAAATTCGGCTTTCTCTCCGGAAGAGAAATTACTGTAGTAAAATTATGAAAAAAGTTGCAGACAGACAACAAAAAACAATAAAAAAATCAATCCGCGATATAAAAACATCGGGCATCCGTCCGTCAAACGGCTTCCACGCCCGACATTATTTCATTTATTACCCTGATTGTCAGTAGTATATCACATGTATATTTCTCTTCCGGAGAGAAATACAAGCCATGAGCCTCCATGCGCCTTTGCGTATGTCCTTCCCGCCTGATGCGGGAATGTTTAACGAAACCTTTGCAATAACGACAGACCGGCCTGTCAATACTAATGAGACAACAAGAAAAAGAAAAAATATGAAAAAACTGATCCTCGGTGTTTTCCTTGCCGTTTGTTGGTGTACAGGCACCGCCAACGCGCAGGATATAGCAGCAAAGACCAATCTATTGTATTGGTCAACCACAACGCCCAACTTGAGCCTGGAATTCGGGTTGGGTCAACGCACGACCCTCGACCTCACGGGTGCCTACAACCCGTGGACGCTGGACAAGGACAAGAACAAGAAAATCAAGCACTGGCTGGTCATGCCTGAGTTCCGCTACTGGCTCTGTGAGCGCTATAACGGACACTTCTTCGGCCTGCACAGCGGCTATGCCTACTACAACATCAGCGGTGTGAGAATTCCTTTCCGGAGCAAATCCACCAAAGACCACCGCTACCAGGGATGGGGCACGGGTGTCGGGCTTTCATACGGCTACTCGTGGATTCTGGGCAAACGTTGGAATCTCGAAGCCACGATCGGCCTGGGCTACATCTACACGAATTACGACAAGTACGAGTGCGCCACCTGCGGCAAGTTCAAGGGCAGTCAGGACAAACACTACTTCGGCCCGACCAAGGCGGGTATCTCCCTGATATACATAATCAAATAACAAGGAAATGACTATGAGACGCTTATATATCATACTATTGCTGATATTGGCAGGTAGTCCCGTGATGCTACATGCCGAGAACGAAACCAGTTACCTGCCCTCGATCGGAATCCGTCAGGGAGGTGTCGTCAAGCAGGGCCGCACGGTCGAGCTGACGATGTCCGTGGATTTGAGCAAGGCCAAAATCCGCACGCAGCACACCGTGGCGCTGACGCCCGTGCTCGTGTCGGTGGACGGAAACCGGGAGATAGCCTTTCCCCCGATTGTCATCGACGGCAAGACCCGCCACAAGGTCTATCTGAGGGCGCAACGCCTCGAAAGCGTGGAACTCCCGCCTTTTCACGACGATTCGTCACAGGTAATCATACGCCACGGCAGCAAGAACCAACAATACGACTACGCGGCTGCCGTGCCCTACGAGCGGTGGATGCTCGACGGGCGGGTCGAGCTCCGCGAGGAGGTACACGGCTGCACCAACTGCGGCGAGGGTAAGGCCGAACAAGGCCTGTGGAGCGGCATCCTGCCCACCTTTATCCCCGATTACCGTCTCGATTCCATAGCCCCGGAACCCGAACCGGTGAAGGTGCGTGCCGAGACCCGTACCGCGCGGTTGCAGTTCCGACAGGACAGCTACAATATCCTGCCCGGGTTCAAGGACAACCGTGCCGAACTGGACACCGTTTCCAACTCCATCGAACTGGTAAAGAAGAATGCCGACGTCAGGATTATCGGTATCTACATCACCGGTTACGCCTCTCCCGAGGGCAGCATGGCGCATAACATGACCCTCTCCGAGAACCGCGCCAAGGCACTGGCCGACTATATCCGCCGCCACGATGCCATATCGCCCGACATGCTCCACGTGGACTGGAAGGGCGAGGACTGGGAAGGCTTCATCCGTGCGCTCGGCGACTTCCCGAACCTGCTCAAGCGCGACGAGGTGTATGAGGTCATCGAACGCTATCCCGACGAACGGGACTTCTGCGAGTTGCAGCTCCAGAAACTCGTGCCGCCAACCATTTACCACAGGCTGCTCACCGAGATATACCCCGCGTTGCGCCGTAATGAGTACCGCATCGAGTACAACGTGCGCAACTTCAACCTCGAAGAGGCACGCCGCATGGTCGATGAGCGTCCCGACCTCCTGAGTCTGTCGGAAATGTACAAGGTGGCCGGCTCCTACGGGAAAGGCACGCCCGGGTACGACAAGGTGATGGCCACCGCGGTACGCTATTTCCCCGCTTCGCCCGCCGCGCTCAACGAGAATGCCGTGAACGCCATCTCACGTAAGGAGTACGCCAAGGCAGTGGAACTGCTCGAAAAGTCGGAAGTCACCGCGAAATCTGCCGAACTGCTGACTACGCTCGGCGTGGCATACGCCGGAGCGGGACAGTATGACAAGGCCGAAGATGCTTTCCGGCGTGCCGCGGAGGCCGGCTCCGAGACGGCCCGGCACAACCTCGAAGAGGTGCGGCAGGTCATCGACCAGTTATAGGCAAAAAAACATAAGCGAGAAGTTATAAAAAACTTTTTATTAATTTTTTAAACAACAAAAAGATGAAAGTCAAGAGCTTTTTATTGACAGCTTTAGCAGCGTCAATGACGTTTGTTGCATGTGACAACAACGACAATGAAATGGGACAGCTGGACAACACTCCCAAGAGTGTGAGCATCAACCTGTCCAATGTGATCTCAACCAGAGGTGCCGGTCAAGCGATAAAAGACGACTCAAAGGTTTCTTTGGCAGATTTACAGGTATTCTTTACAAACGGAACGACCCTGTATAAAGGAAAGACAGTAAGCGGAACTGAGGCAGTCCACTACTTTTCCACTAAAGGCGATTTTGACAGTCGTGACGATCGGGTATTCCATTTTTTACCTGCCGAGGTGAACAAGGTAATCGTTGTAGGTAACAACGGTAGTAAAATAACTGAAGCTACTACTTATGCAGATTTACAAAAAAAACTGGCAATCGCCGAGCAGCAAGATCCGCAAAAACTTGACCTTTACAAAGAAGTTGAATTGACTTCTGTGGAGGGGCAAGACGATTTAGGACACCCGCTTTACAAAGCGAATGTGGTGCTTGAACCGCGTGTATCCAGAATCGAAATCGGCGCATTCAAGTATAATGCTATTGCTGAAGGCACCCCACGTAAGTATACGAGCATTGAGGTTCAACAGGTTATGTTGAACAACTATTTTACAACAGCTGATTTTCAAGTTGGAACAGCCAGTACCGTATCCAAGGAAGAAATCACAGCAGCTTCTGTGTTCGGTATTTTCGAAGAAGCCGCCCAAGCAGGCGCAACAAACCCCGTATGGTATAGCGACGTGTTCAGTGCTGACAAATCTGCAGATTCTGCAACCAAATTGCAAGTAATTACATTGGATGTAGCTGCACAGTATGAGCATGCTTACACAGAAGGAAATGTCCGTCCTGCATATCACTTCTTCCCTAAAGATGATGCGATTGGCACCACCAACCATCCTCAGGTACTTGTAAAATTGATCGGTACAAAGTCTGATGGAACTAAGGAACCTCTTTACCTGGCTACCAGTACATTCAATCCGGCTGTTACAGCAGATTTCGCCAAGATTTACGTCATGAACTTTGAATTTGATGATGAAGACTTGGATAATCCTCAAAAATGTGTGGAGGTAACTGTTGACGTCATGAGCTGGGATGTAGTTCCCGTCACTCCTGAATTTTAATAATTGATAACCCGATACAGAGGGCGAAAGTTCCGCCCTCTGTATCCTTTAACACTTCAATCACATATATATATGAAATTGACGAATATTGTTTTCTGCCTGACGTTGCTCGCCGGAGCCGCCACATCCTGCATCCGTGAGGATCTGGACGACTGCCTGAGCACGAACAAGTTGTTGCTCAGTTACAAGGGCGACGGCACCACGGAGATATTCCCCGACAAGATCTGCCGGGTGGAGATGTTCATATTCGATGCAGAGAATCGATGCGTCAATTCGAGTATCTTACCAGAGGAACAAGTTAAGGGCCGCACGGCTATGCTTCCCCCGCTCGCTGCCGGTGATTACCGGATTGTCTGCCTGGGGAACACCCACCACACGAAGGTCGATGGCATCGCCACGGGCGATTTCGGCCGGATGCTCTTTGCCGCCGGGGGTTATTTCGACGAGAAACAGGTTGCCGGCAACGATTCGCTTTACTATGCAGCCACCTCTTATACCGTACTGCCTTACAGCGGTCGTGAAGAGGAGAACCAGACCAAAACCATAGAGTTCGCCAGCTCTCACTACGATTTGTTGGTGGAAGTGGCCGGAGTTCCCGCCACAGGAAACCGAGCAGGCTCGCTGCCTGTGCTTGAGATATGCGGAGTCTCACCCTGTACCGATTTCAAGAACCAGGCCTGCGGGGAGGCGACCGACTATTTGCTTGAAACAGAATACGAGGCCGGGAAAGCGTTGCTCACAGCCCGTACCAATATAATGCGTCACAAGGATCACGAGAACGTGAATATCCGCTTGAGCGCCGTTCCGAACGGAGAGACGCTGGCCGAAGTCAACCTCGCCGAGTTCCTTGCCGACAATCCCGTCATAGACTGTTCCAAACACGAAGTGCTCATCCCGATACGTATCGAGTTCAAGTCGGGAGAAATCACGGTAGGCGTCCCCGAATGGTACATCGAACAAGTGAAACCTGAGTTTTAAGATCGAACCCAAAAGAATATGCTGAACACAAGAAAAATATTATACTGGGCGGTTACAGCGGTATGCTGTGGCTTGTTGCCTTTCGGGTGTGTCAAGGAGGATGCCGCATCGCTCGGCGAACGGCACGATGTGGCGGTGCGGCTCAATGTGGGGACACGTGCCGTCAGCGAAACCGACGGTACGCCTACCGATGCAGAGTCTGCCATCCATACACTTCGTGTCTATGCTTTCGTAGGCGGCCAGCCTGCGGGCCATTACTTTACAGACGATGTGGAAAACCTTCCGCACACGTTCTTCATGGATCTTACTTTTTATTCGACTACAACGCAGCGAGTGGACTTCTACGTCGTGGCAAACGAAGGAGCCATGTTGGTTCAAGGTTCGGGTGCCCCCGTGTCTCTGTCTGAGACAACATCGGAAAACCAGTTGAAGGCATATTGGTTCACTGAATTGCGGGACGTAACGACCTACGGCCTTCCGATGTTCTGTGAACAGCAGGAAACACTCGACTTCACGAATGTAAGCGATGAAATCCCGACTGATCCCGAACATACCCTGCTTGATTACGACATCCTGTTCAAGTTGCAACGCCCCGTGGGGAAACTCGGCGTATTTGCAGCCAAGCCGCAAGGCGAGACCGGAGAGTTGCGGATAACAGGACTGACAATGCTGTCTTCCGGTACACTTACACGTAACTACCTTATGCCGCAGACCGATGAAACGCTGAAGGACATAACGAGCATCGTCGGAGACTTTGAGTTGGAAGTGGTCGGGGAAGCGGTAACTAAAGAGTTGGCTAACGGCATCAGCGAAGATGAACGGAAGAATCCGGCAAATTATACCGCCGTGCTGAATGTGCCTTTCTACCCGTTTGAAAACCCGTGGGGCAGCAGCGCTTGGAATGCCAAGGGCGATGAGAAAGGCAACGTTCTTCAAATCGATTACTCATTCGGCGAAGGGAATGCACGCACCGGGTTGGTTTACCTGCCCCCGATTGTGAGAAACCGCTATTACACGGTGTGCTGCCTGATGCACAATGACGGCAAGATAACAGTTGAATATAGGGTAGCCGACTGGGAAGGTGTAACATATCCGCTCGAATTTGACTATCCGAGTTACGAGAACCCTATCACACCGGCAAACGGCACTTCACTTCCCGGAGGAGGGAAATATCCTCAGCCGACAGTCTGGTTTAACTCTGATCCTGATTCCCCACTCGGAAGTTACTCGTTCAGTTTCAAGATGACAGGTCCCACCGGACAGAAGTGGACTCCCACGTTGCTCAACAATCCCGGAAAATTCAAGGTGTCGGTTTACCAGAATGGGACGGAGATTACGGATGCCGACAAGTGGGTGGCTTCCCCGGACGCTTATGAAATACGGGTCAGGGCAGTGTCAGCCGAGAATGTAGGTGACACCGTAAGTCTGGGTATCAGTTATAAACCGACTTGGAGCGAAGCAAGTTCACTGCTGTTGATTAACGGACTGACCAACGACCTGAAATGGGAAGAAAGCACGCTTGCCGAAACTATTGTGATAAAACAAATAGAAATACCTCAAAATTGACGAGCTATGAAACAGCTATTACATCATATTGTTTTCTGCTGCATGGTGGTTTTGTGTTTTACCGCCTGCGACAAGGATGACGCCTTGTGCGTTTCCGGATCGGGAGGAGACGGCAACAGTATCATACTCGACCTTGCATCCGCATCGTTACCCGTGACCCGTGCGACCGTCCAAGCTACAGGTGCGGAAATCGCGGTCAGCCATCTTGATGTGCTGATTTTCAAGGAAGACGAAACGAAAGTATGGCACGAACGGGTAAGAGGCAGTGCGGGTGGCAGCGGTAAAATCACCTTGTCCGCCAAGAGAAGCGATTTTGCTGCAGATGAGGCATATTGGGTATATCTGATAGCCAACAGCACAGCGGATGTCAGCGTGTTCGAAACCGAAGACTTCGATTTGGGCGATCTCAAAGGAATGGTGCAGGAAGACGAACGTATCCACGTAACCGGACTGGACGTCATCGGTGCTCCACAAACATTCCTGATGGACGGCGTCGCCTATCCGAAAAAGACGAACGAGCCTGAAACCGTGGCTCCCGTCGTGCTGAACAACGGAAAGGAGGCCGACAACACGGAGTTGCAGGTGGTTCTGCGCCGTGCGGCAGCCAAGATTGTGGTCAAGATAAGCAAAGGTCAATACGTGGAGTTTGATAACAGCCCGGCAGCCAGTAACACAGGATACTACTTGCGAAACATGCCTTACACTACATCTGTGGTACCACCCGTGAGTATGGATGAAGACTATGCCAAGCTGAGAACCCCTGATTTGTTCAACGGCGACTATTTTGATTGGACACCAGATGTAATTACCGTGACGGCTTATGCTTATGCCCATGTTTGGGAAAATGCAAGTACCCTGGAAAAGGAGGTGCGCCTGATCGTAAACATCCCGATGAATTATACGCCTCACAATGAAGACGGTTCTACCGGAGATCCGCAATTCATGGAGAGCAGCTATTACCAGATTCCGGTCAGTGCGGACAAGGAATTGAACCGCAATACCTGTTACGAAGTCTTGGTTACGGTCAATGCCCCGGGAGGCAGCAACCCGTTGAAACCGGTTGAATTGACAGATATAGCGTACTCAGTATACGATTGGGAGAAAGAACAGATAAATGTCGGTGGCGAAGACAACCGTCCCGCATATCTCACGCTGAACGAGTACGAGATGGAGATGCACAACATGGAAGAGGACAATACAACACTGGAGTTTGCCTCTTCATCGGAAGTGACAGCAGAAATCACTAAAGTATATTATATCAACAAGTTCGGACAGGAGCAGGAGTTGGAAAAAACCAATAACAGAAACAATCCGGATGAATGGGGCGAACAAGACGGCTGGGATTACAAAAACCGCTGTACGATTAAGATTACACCTGATGAAAACATCACGGGTAATATCAATATCTATGGTGACATTCCAGGCAACAATGCTGTGAGGTTCATCGAGTTCACGGTTACAAATAAGGAAGGTATTTCCCGCCCTGTCACGGTGGCACAGTATCCGTTGACCTATATCACGAATGTGGAAGGATATTATTCTTATCGCGATGACTTTGTGAGCACAGCTTCAGATGGAACCAGAGGTGTCACTACATGGGAACTTCTGGCAGGAAAGGAAGTAAACAAGGGACAGCAGTATTCTTCCGAACAGGTTCCATATGACGAAAGCACAGCTTGGATATGCGGATGTTCTTGGAACAGAAATAGATGGTCCTACAGCAAGAATGGAACGGGATTCTTCGGTTCTAAAATTGCACAAGATTTTAATAGTGAGACAGGTTTGTGTACTATTTATTATGCACGTTGGTCTGAATCCAGAACTCGGAGGCCTTACAAATATACTTACAATACAACTACGGGGAGTGTTAATGGTCTTAACAATCACCGTATGTACCATGTGACCATCACAGCAACTTCGGACGAATACACCTTGGGGCGTCCCCGTATTACAGATGGCAAGACAGATCCGGGTGAAGACAATGCCGTGGTGGTATCACCGTCGTTCATGCTTGCCTCCCAATTAGGGGCGGTGATGGCTGCCGACAATGTAGATATGGCTGCTGAGCACTGCGAACGATACGTGGAGGTGGCAAGGGACGGAACGGTATATGATGACTGGCGCTTACCAACAAGGGCTGAGATAGAGATTATTTATAAATACCAGAATGATTCGGATGTGATGGACGAAGTGCTTGCTGGCGATAGGTATTGGAGCGCGTCAGGTCGTGTTCCCAAACCGGGCATTGGCCTAACTGAGGACCAAGCTATCCGCTGCATACGTGATGCCTATGACAAGAAAACCGGTAAATAGAAAGGAGGATGTATATGGATAAGAATATGATACAAAGATGGATACATACGGGCATGGTTCTGGTTGCGATAGCTGTTCTGTTGGTTTCCTGCCGACAGGATGAGTGGTTGGACCCCTCACCCGCAGTCCGCGAAGGCTACGTGGCGCTCAGGTTCAGCGCAGATATTCCTGCCATGGAGAAAGTGACCACCCGTGCGGTCGACCCCGATGGTGGCGGCGTGCAGGACATGACGCTGTTCTGTTTCGACAGTTACGGTCTTTTCATCACGACTGTAGATGCAAATGTCAACGAGGAAACGGTCAACACGGGAACGTTCCAGGCCGAAGTGCCCGAGAATACCCGGACCGTACATTTTGTTGCCAATCAGGTGATGACGGATTTCGAGCAGGACCAGTTCCGCAACAAGTCGGAATCGGAAGTGATGGCACTGCTCGAAGGTTCTTCCGGACGTATGATTTGCTGGGCGCGTTTCGCATGTGACAATTCCACCGATGAGTTGAAGAAACAGGACATAGCCCAGCAGATGAGCACTGCGGGAAACAATATTAAAATGCTCCGTAACCATGCCAAGGTATCTGTCAATAATCCTAAAGACAATGGCTATTTTACCGTGAACGGCTTTGCCGTTTATAATACAAATGCCTTCGGTACGGTGGCCCCGTTCCATCCGGAAAAAGGCTTTGATTTCACCGAGGCCGACTGGCAGGCTGATGACTTCGTCACGATTCCGGCTAATGATGCCAAGTTGAGCGATGTGACGGACGTGACCACGAATATGGGACAGTACATTTTCGAGAGTGAGAACAGTGCGGACGATCCGGTCAGCATCATCTTGTACGGACGTAATGAGGGAGATACGGAAGACCGCTATTACCGCGTGATGCTGGTGAATGAAGAAGGAGACCAGATACCCATCCGCCGGAATCACGATTACCAGTTGAATATTACGGGCAGACTCTCTTTCGGGCAGGCTACTTTTACCGAAGCGTTGGAGGCGGCTGCCACGAACAACGTGTGGATTTCCATTTCCGACCGCGTGAACGAGGTGGAGGACAGCGAATATATCCTCGCAGTGGCTCAGACAGACCATGTACTTGGCTCGGAACTTGCCGGTCATACATACACGCTTTCATATACCGTCAAAGGTAAAGACGAGAAAGAAATAACAGCAGCTGATAGGGCAGATGTGACATGGATAGACAACCTCGTGGCCCAGCAGGAAATTAGAAATGATTTCGAGATTGGCGACGATGGCGTAGGCAGAGGCACGATTTTTATTAATCTGCTTTCAATGGGTGCCAACGAAAAACTGGAAGGTACCCTGCTCGTGAAACACGGACGGTTGCAACGTAAGATCAAGGTCATCATGGTGAAGGAACAATCATTTGTTCCCTCATGGGTAGGTACACAGATTTATGGAGGAATGAACCCGACAGATCCAACCAAAGACCGTTCACACGTGACGGTAATGTTTACTGTTCCGGAGACTTGCCCGAAGGAACTCTTTCCGATGAAGGTCTATATCTCTGTCGGCGGACTGGACATTCGTCCGGAATCGGGCATGGCTCTTACTCTGGTTCGTGATGGCGAGAAAGACTGGTACAGTAGCGGTGACATCAATCCGGAACCGGACTATAAATATCTCTACATCGCGGAACAGCCCGGTGTGCAGCGTGTTTATTTCGAGAACATCCTGTCTCAAAACGAAGACTATCAAGGCAGGCTTTATATTGAAGCTGACCACTTCGAGACTATGGAACGGATGTTTACCTACTCGGATGACAGGAACTCCATTACAGTAACCGGCCTGAGTGCCTACAATGCCGATGGGGGTGGTATTGAAGGATACCCTGAGGACGAATTGATTCTTTATCGCCTGGTGCCACAGAAAAAACATGCCAACGTGCAGTTTGACCTGCAGTTGATTACAAAAGTGGGCGACGGAGTGGAGGGTGACTTGCTGGGAACTCCGTTCAATGCAGGAGAAAAGGATGAATTTCTGCTCTATTCGCAATATTTGGATTATTATGAGGATGGTGAAGAGGGCAAGGCCGGTGTGACGGAGTTCGACTGTAATTTCTACCCCGAAGAATCGGACTTGTGGTGGCGTGAGAATAATCCCAATGGTGGACGTATGCTGATGTTCAAGCCGAGACCCAAAATAATCAATCGACCCGCCCCGAATGTAGGAAAATACTCCATCTATATGAAATCCAACCGTCCCAAGAGTGCCGAGGTAGTACGTATCGCCTCCAATGTGCCCGGCAGGGATGCTGTGCTGTCGGAAGACGACAATGGTGTTAATAATGAATATGGCGGCAATTCCTACCGCAGTGTCACCTTCGAGTTGGCAAACTACAATCCGTTCCGCTTCGGGGCAAGGCTGAAATATGACAATGGAAGTGAGCAAGGAAAAGAACCGGACCGTGCGACGAATCCGAATGCGGATGTCCCCGAACTTCTCACGCCGTTGGAGTGGACTTACGAACCCGGTAAACCGGTGAACATAGCCATTGACATAACCAGTTTCGCCGGTTCGGACGGCAAGTCCGTGGACCCGTTCGGCGAGGAGTTCGAAATCTATATCGACGCCCCCATGCTGGCTTTGGGCAGCAATCCCGGTCTGGACGGCAAACTCTACGAGGCAAGTCCGGGACGCTTTGTCTATAAGGTGGATGCCGACCGCGATAAGGAACGGAATTCTTTCCCGGGTTCGAATGTCGTCAATAAGGACAATACTCCTGATGCAAACGTGAACCAGACTGGCGAACGCAAGACCCTGCACTTCACCACGAAGAGCATCGTGAGCGCGGGCGACATCGTCATCTCTTCCAACGAGGAAAAGGTCGTGTTCTACTCCAAGACCTTCCGCGTGACGAACAAGTCGATGGGCGGGAACATCTACTACGAGGATGAATCCGGCAGCCGGCAACCGATCCCTTCCAGTGCGTTCGTCGCGTTCGAGCGCGTCAGCAACAGCAGCCGTATCGGTGCCGTCACCGTGACTGCCGATGGTCGGTACGAACTGCGTCTGCGCAAGGAGTACACCTTCGACTGGTACACCAATCCGGTGCAGTTCCATTACAAACTAGGCGGCAAGGTTTACCACCGCACATACGAAAGTTTGTCTGACTTGTTCGATAATCAGGGAGATGTGGTACTCACCTTGGAGAACTGAGAGGCTGAATGATACAAACGGAAACTCCGGGCGCTTCCACGTTCGGAGTTTTTCATAACACGATACGAAACATGAAAATTTTGAACCTTACCTTTTTCGCGTGTCTCTTCTGTGCAGGAATCGTATCCTGCGCGTATGCCCAAAAGCAGCAGGAGAAGACAAAGGAATTCCGTCTGCCCGACGTGCCCGTCACGTTGACGGCACCCGAAGACCGTGCCGCCTACCTTTCCCTGCACTACTGGGACCACTTCGACTTTGCCGACACGTCACTCATATCCCGCCCCGAAATCACCGAGCAGGCGTTTGTGGACTTCATCAGCATACTGCCCCATACTCCCAAGGCGCAGGAAGCGGTCGACACCATTTTCCGCCGCGCCCTGGCCGACAGGGAAATGCTCTATCATTTCATCTCGCTGGGCGACAAGTACCTGTACGAACCCAATTCTCCCATGCACGACGAGGATCTGTATATCCTCTTTCTGCGTGCCTTGGTCAATCATCCCGGACTGGAAGAGACGGACAGGATACGTCCCCGTCACCTGTTGGAAATGGCGTTGAAAAACCGCTCGGGAGACGTGGCGGCGGATTTCACCGTTGTTTGCCGCGACGGCAGCAGCAGACGGCTTTCCGACATAAAGGCCGGTTACGTGCTCGTCTATTTTAACGACCCCGATTGCGAGGACTGCCGCCGGGTGAAGGAATTGCTCTCCCTGTCCCCGGTTGTGAACGGCCTGTTGGAGTCCGGTCGCCTGAAACTCCTCTCCGTGTGCGTGGAGGGCAAGACCCCCGCGTGGGAAAAGGCGGAATTTCCCGCCGGTTGGATAGACGGCTATGATGCCGGTCAGCGGCTTACCCGTGAACAGGTGTACGACCTCAAGGCGATGCCCACCCTTTACCTGCTCGATGCGGAAAAGCGGGTGATACTCAAGGACGCTTCGTTCGGGCAGGTGGAAGAACGGTTGTCCTGAAACATGCCTCATGAAAAGGAGCCTGTGGGGACATCCGGAAAAGACAGTAAGGAAAACAACCGTTTCAGGGGCTTTCACCGCCCCTGGAATGTTCACACATCCGCTTTTGCTGATGATTATAATCATTCTTTCCATTACATCGCTATTGAAATTTCATGGAACGACCGGTTAAGACGGTCAGCGAACATCGTCAGGTACTTGTCGATATTCTCGGTGGTAATCTTACAGTACTTTTGGGTGGTGGTTATGTTCGTGTGACCCAATACCCGGCTCACACTTTCAATGGGGACACCCTTGCTCAAGGCCAGCGTTGCGAATCCATGACGGCTCGAATGGAATGAGATGTTCTTGCTTATTCCGCATTCCCTTATCATCTGTTTCAACGGCTTGCAGATTGACCAATAGTTCAGGCTGGGAAACACAAGCCCGTTCTTCTGGAACCTCTCGTAACGTTTGATGATCTGCAGGGGAATATCCAGCAGCTTCACCTGGAAATTCACTTTCGTCTTATGCCGCTTTGATAATATCCATGTCTCACCGTTCACTTCCGCAATGTCATCGGTGGTCAGTTCCTTTATATCCACGAAGGACAGCAAATGGGTTTCTCGGTGTCAGCCCGTTGTAATGGGCCTTGGCTACGATTGTTTTCAGCCACATGCAGTTTGACCACACACTGGCGTTATGAAGCCCCGCATCAGTGGAGAGATAGATTTCATACTCCTTGATGAAGTCGGGGGTAAGCTCAAGCATGGAAATGTCACTCCGCCTGTAGCATTTCCTTATGAACGCAGCCAGATGGTTCCTTGACCTTACCCGCACTTGATACGAACCTTTTGCCCGGTCTATGCCGATGCGCTTCTTGAAGCTCTCATTATCCTTGTCGAACGCACCGAGCAGGGTTTCGTATTCCGTACCGAGTCCCTGAAAGGCGTTACATACCATTTCAGCCGTAACGAACGCTTCCCTGTCCGAAAGGCGCTGATAATGCCTGATGATTTGAGCCTTGATGTTGTCAAGGGCGAGATTAATGTCCCGCGCCTCCCTGCTCTTCCCTTTCGCCCGGTTGCCCTTTGCGTCCCAAAGCTCTTTGGCGATGGTCTGCTTGCAACTGAACTGGGCTACGGAACCGTTGATTGTCACCCGTCCCATAACCGGGACAATACCGTTTTTCTCCTTGCTGCCGTTCACGTAGAACAGCACTTTGAATGTACTTCTCATAATCCATTTTTTCTTTCGATACAAAATTAGTTATCAGCGAGTTATACATTGCTATGCAAAATGAGGCAAGTAGTGGAAACAATCTCCGATGACCTATGAATTAATCCGGTTACCGGGTAATGATTTGAAAACCGTTCGCCTTCGTTACCTTTCGTTTCCCTGCATTTTGGCATTGGAGAGGTCTTCATCGGTTTTCCTCATAAATCATTGATTATCAGTTTTACCATCATCATTTATTCGTTTCTGATTGATTTTTCCAGAGATATAGATTATCTTTGTATAAGTCAGATTTCTATTCAACATAACCACAATGGGAACATTAGGATGCATCCACGACATGATGCGGAGGAACAAAGAAAACAGGGAACTCCGTCAGCGCAACCGGGAGCGTATGAAGGAAACGCGCCGGCGAATGACCGAATGCCGGCACACGGAGCTTCCTCCTACTCTTTCCGTGGAAAAGCTGGAGGAGATAAAGAAACAGACACAAGAGAAAGAACAAACCGACCAAAACCGTGCCTTCAGAATCAAACTGATTATAGGGGTGGTCATACTTGTCCTTCTGCTGTTATGCGGATTCTTGCTCTGAAGCTTCGTACACGTGTTTTTCAAATCTGCCTAACACAAAAGTTTTTTCAGGCTTTCAGCCGAAGCGTAAAGCAACTACCCTTACCTATCTCGCTTTCCACGGTCAACGTACCGCCATGTGCTTCTACAAAATCGCGTGAGATGGAAAGTCCAAGTCCGCTGCCCTGCACCTTAGTACCCGGCACCCGGAAATAATGTTCAAAAATACTGTTGTGATAGCGCGGGTCAATACCCTTTCCGAAATCGCGTACATACATCTCTATTTCCTTGTTTTCATTCACCTGTCGCGCACCAATAATAACCCGGCTGTTTTCCGAAGAATAACGAATGGCATTGCTCAGCAAGTTAGTCAGCACCCATGCTATCTTTTCACTGTCTACAAAGAGCTTACCAATCTTGTCTTCCGGATATTCCACCTCAATCTGAATACCAAACTTCTCTGCCTGCACCCGATTAGCCTTGATAGCATATTCTATCAGTTCAATTGGCTTGGTTATCTTCGGTTTCAGTTGCAGTTTGCCACTTTCCACCTGTGTCATGTTCAGTAATTCACCCGTAATACTCAGCAAACGTTCGCTGTTTTCCCTGATACTGCTCGAAAGCTCCTCCTGCTCCGGATTCAGATGTCCCACTCGTTTGTCTTCCAACAATTGCAGACTCATCATGATGGCAGAAATCGGTGTTTTCAGTTCATGCGAGATAGTAGAGATAAACGTGGTTTTTGCCGTATCCAGTTCTTGAAACTCAGTGATGTTTTTCAGCAGCACTACATTGCCTCTCTTCTCCATTGTCACCCCGTCTGTTCCCGGCATCGTGATGTCCATGTACTTCACCTGAAAATAACTTTCCTTATTGTCGGCATAGATTTTCAGCGGCTCCTTCTTCACCTTTCCACCCTCTTCTATCAACCCTCTTACCAGACGGCGCAGCAAGTCGTTGCTCATGGCTATTTCCTGAGCCGACTTCCGGATGACGTTTTCCCGCTTCAGATTCAGCACATTCAGTGCCTCATGATTGATAAAAAGGATATTCATTTCATTGTCCAGTCCGATAATCGGTTCATTAATGGAGTTGATGATAGTTTCCATGTAGCGTTTGGAAGCCATCAGGTCGGACAAGGTACTGTTATGATACTCGTTCAGTCGTCTGGCCATCCGGTTAAAGTTCTTCGAAACTTCCACCAGTTCTTCGCCTCCTTTCAAATTCAGAGTCACATCGTAATTATGGTTGGCTATTTCCAGAATGCCATCGGCCAGCTGTTTGATAGGTGAGTTAATAGATGCAGGCAACTTGATAAGCATACCGATACCTATCAAGATGCAAATGCCTCCGATTACCGTAATCCATATCAAGGCCCGGTTCAATCCCGGACCGGCAGCCGGGCTATCCGGTTCCGTAGCCGTAAGAATCTGCAGATTAGCCACAGAGAGTGCTACCAGCAGCACAATCATAGATACCAGCACGCCTATCGTAAGCGCGATTTTTGCTTTAATATTCATACCATTCATTTTCATTGAATTTTATGCAATTATAATCAAATCTATTTTCATCTCAGCCAAAGCCTGCAAAAACTTTTTGTATTTCCCTATCTGAAAGATGGTCTGAGGCATTTTAAAGGCAGGATGCCCCATGCAGATGGTTGTAATCTGTTTTTCCCTGCAGGTTTCTATAATGGCTTCAGTTATACTCTCCGAAAATACCTGCAGCACATCTCCCCCCAGTTCCGTCACCAGTTTGAAGTGATTCAGCAGGTAGCGTTGTGAAGCCAGACTGATACGCTCTGTACTCTCACGGGGAGTCTGCACATAAAGTACCGTAAAAGACGTGCTGTAGCGGGAAGCCAGACGGTAAGCCTTGCGGATAATGTGACGCGGAGTATGTTCATTGCTGCTGATACATGCCAGAATACGCTCCCGCCGGGCCGGCTGTGACACTACCGGAAGCACTTCGCTTTCCACTTTTTTCTCTACACGGAAAGCCACTTCCTTCAAGGCCAGTTCACGAAGTTGCAGAATATTCTCGGTCTTGAAAAAGTGGTGCAGGGCCGTCTGAATTTTCTCCGGACGATATATCTTTCCCGATTTGAGCCGCGCAATCAGTTCCTCGGCCGTGAGGTCAATGTTGACCACCTCATCGGCTTCCTGCAGTACACTGTCGGGCACCCGTTCCTTGACTTCGATGCCGGCAATTTCCTTTACTTCATCGTTCAGGCTCTCAATATGCTGAATGTTAATGGCCGACACCACATTGATGCCCGCATCCAGCAGTTCCATCACATCTTGCCAGCGTTTTTTGTTGCGGCATCCTTCCACATTCGTATGGGCCAGCTCATCTACCACAACCAGTTCCGGATGAAGCTGAAGAATCGTCTCCAGATCCATCTCCTCCAGCTCCTTTCCTTTGTAGAAAATCTTCTTGCGAGGAATTACCGGCAATCCTTCCAACTGCGCCTCTGTGCCGGCACGCCCGTGAGTTTCCACATATCCTATCTGTACGTCAATGCAATTGTCCATCATCTCGTGTGCTTCCTGCAACATCCGGTAGGTTTTTCCCACACCAGCTATCATGCCAATGTATACCTTGAATTTACCACGGCGGGAACGACGGATTAAATCCAGAAAATGCGGTACGTTATGCTCTCTTTCTTCCATTTTTTCGTCAAACTTTTATACAATATAATTCCCAGCCTCATAACCTGTCTATCAATTATCTTCCCAGAATCCACGATAGAACAACAGCAGAATACCAAAAATCTCCAGACGACCGATAAACATCAGTACTGACAATATCCATTTGGCTGCATCGGGTAAGGCAGCCCATGAGAACACGGGACCAAAAGCGCCCAACCCCGGACCTACGTTACCAATAGCCGACACAACCGTACTCATTGCTTCCGTCAGTCCCACTCCAAAGCACATCAGCAGCGTCCATCCCACAAAAATGCAAACCAGATACGTGGCAAAGAAAGTATATACCGTGGCCGATACCTGCGAGGATATTGCTTCTTTATTGACACGCACCGGCAATACGGCACGCGGATGAAGCATCTGCTTGAACTGGTTACGGATGTTCTGGGCAATGATGAGCAAACGCAGGTTTTTGACTCCTCCGCTTGTGGAACCCGTACAACCTCCCGACAGCATGGCAAACAGGAGCAGCATCCAGGTGAACTGAGGCCACAGGTTGTAGTCATCCGTTGCAAACCCGCAAGAGGTATGTACAGTAGCTACCTGGAAAAGAGCTTTGCGGAATGCAGTTTCCAAGTCATAATAATCTGTCACGAACAAGGCTATGGTAATGATTCCCGTCAGTATACCCACAGATTTGAGGAACCAGTGCAGCTCTCTATCCCTCAACAAATTTTGATACTTTCCCTTTAGCGCCATATAATACAACGAGAAATTTACGCCGGAAAGAATCATGAAAATAGAGATCACATATTCAATAAACGGAGAATGCCAGTAAGACACACTATCCTGCTTGGTAGAGAATCCGCCGGTAGCCGTGGTGGCAAAAGAGTGGCATATTGCATCAAACAGGTTCATCCCTCCACACATCAGCAGAATCGTTTCTACCAGCGTCAGGCCTATATAAATCAGCCACAGATAACGGGCCATAATCTTCGCTTTGGGATGAATCTTGTCATGCGTCACGCCGGTAGCCTCCGAAAGGAAAAGCTGCTGGCTGCTACCACTGAAAAGTGGAAGCAACGCGATGGTAAACAACACAATACCCAGTCCTCCAATCCACTGCGTCAGGCTGCGCCAGAACAGCAACCCATAGGGTAATGACTCGATGTCGTCCAGGATGGTCGCTCCTGTAGTGGTGAAACCAGACATGGTCTCAAAAAAAGCATCTGCCACAGAAGGAATGTATCCGCTAAAGTAAAAAGGCAACATCCCCAATGCCGTAAACAACAGCCACGACACACTGACAATGCAGTACCCGTCACGACGACTAATCAGGTTATCGGTTCGTTTGCCCACCAGCACCATACTTCCTCCAAGAGCAATATTGATACCCATGGTTTGTACAAAATAAATATAATCAGGTTCTTCATATAAAAGTGAAACCCCGGCACACAAAGCAAACAGTCCAGCTTCGACCAATACCAGCACTCCCAAAATATAAATAATAAGCCGGGTATTTATCAGTCCCTGTTTCCGGCCTTTGCTACGAGGTGCATCGCATTCAAAAATATTATCCATAACCTTTCTTGTTTTTTCCCTTGAACAGACAAATGTCATGCCGTGAAATCAGCCAAAAACATAATCCTATAAGGATCAGGAAAATAACTTCGCATAAAGAGAAAACGCTCTCCAAGCGACCTTCTCATTTTGAGAAAAAACCATCTCATTTCGATAGAGCCCATATCAAAATCCCCCGAATAAAAATCCCCGACACTCCATGTCCGGAATGTCAAGGATACGAACGGACTCATCCGTTTATTTCACCGTGGGGTTTGCTTCCTCCAAAGCCACATTCAGTTTCAATACATTGATTTTTTCTGTTCCAAACAAGCCGAGGAATGGTTTCTCAACCATCTTGTCGACAAGCGCCTTCACGGCCTCCTCACTCATGCCACGTGCTTCGGCCACGCGCTTTACCTGCACGTATGCACAAGCTGGTGTAATGTGCGGATCCAAGCCGGAACCGCTGGCAGTTACCATCTCGACCGGTACATCCTTACCCTCCAGATAAGGATGATGTACCAAGAAAGAATCTACCCGTGCCTCCACTTCTGCCAGATATGCTTCGTTGGTAGGTCCTTTATTGGAGCCAGCCGACGAATCTGCCTTATAATCGGCAGCCGAAGGGCGCCCCCAGAAATAAATATCCTTGGTAAAGGCCTGGCCCACATTGGCCGCGCCTACTACTTTCCCGTTCAGGGTAATCGTTTCTGCGTTTCCTTCTCCCGGGCCGAAGAACTGCCCGAAAGCCCATAGTATCAGCACATAACATACAGAGAAAAGAATACAGAATGCAATGGTAATGCGAATTGATTTTATAAAGTTTTTCATAACTGTCCGTTTTTATTAGAAGAATAATCCTACAAATAAGTCAATTAGTTTAATTCCGATGAAAGGCGCGATAAGACCACCCACTCCATAAATCAGCAGGTTGCGGCGCAGTAAGGCACTCGCGCCAATCGGTTTATAAGCCACTCCCTTCAGAGCCAGCGGAATCAGAATCGGAATGATGAGGGCGTTGAATATAATGGCAGAAAGGATGGCACTTTCAGGACTGTGCAGCCCCATGATGTTCAGTGGAGCCAGCTGTGGAACGGTCACCATGAACAAAGCCGGGATGATGGCAAAATATTTGGCCACGTCGTTGGCGATAGAGAAGGTGGTAAGTGTGCCACGAGTCATCAGCAACTGCTTGCCGATTTCCACAATTTCAATCAGCTTGGTAGGGTCATTATCCAAATCGACCATGTTGCCGGCTTCTTTAGCAGCCTGCGTGCCGCTGTTCATGGCCACACCCACATTGGCCTGTGCCAGTGCCGGCGCATCATTCGTACCGTCGCCCATCATAGCTACCAGCTTACCGGCAGCCTGTTCCTTCTTGATGTAGTTCATCTTGTCTTCCGGTTTGGCCTCGGCAATGAAATCGTCCACTCCAGCTTTTTCGGCAATGTACTTTGCAGTCAGCGGGTTATCACCGGTCACCATTACTGTTTTCACCCCCATCTTGCGCAGGCGTTCAAAACGTTCCTCAATGCCCGGCTTGATGATATCCTGCAATTCTATGACACCGGCAATCTGTCTGTTGATACTGACCACCAAGGGGGTTCCGCCATTGCCAGAAATCTTCCGGATGATGTCTTCCGTCTCTTCCGGAAATTCATTACCAGCCTCCAGTGCTATACGACGAATGGCATCGAAGGCCCCTTTGCGGATTTCAGTTCCATCTTTCAGGTCGATACCGGAACATTTGGTTTCGGCGGTAAACTGAATCATGCGGGCTCCTTCGGTAGGCAACGTGCGCATACGTACTCCCAGTTCACGTCCCAGTTCGATAATGGATTTTCCTTCAGGGGTATCATCGGAAACAGAAGAGAGCAGACAAGCTTCTACGAACGCATGCTTATCCAGACCCGCCACCGGATAGAAGGCAGTTGCCTTACGGTTACCGATGGTAATAGTACCGGTTTTATCGAGCAGCAATGTATCTACGTCGCCAGCCGTTTCTACCGCTTTACCCGACTTGGTGATTACATTGGCACGCAGAGCCCGGTCCATTCCGGCAATACCGATGGCCGACAGCAATCCTCCGATGGTAGTTGGAATCAGACACACAAATAAAGAAAGGAAAGCAGCAATCGTAATCACGGTGTGAGAATAGTCGGCCATCGGCTTCAGTGTGATGCACACAATCAGGAATACCAGCGTAAATACAGCCAGCAATATGGTCAGGGCTATTTCATTCGGTGTTTTCTGACGGCTTGCTCCTTCTACCAGCGCAATCATCTTGTCTAGAAAACTTTCGCCCGG
>OGDX01000678.1_pt1 | contig 22724 bp, 20 predicted proteins | sample 1570461 | NCBI WGS metagenome assembly OGDX01 (sample SAMEA2582172, study PRJEB24529) | metagenome
CCCCATCCGCATCGGCATACGTATCCGTTGCTCTTCTGGCAAAAGCAGCAACATGCGCAGCGGTTAAAGTGATATCAGTAGAACCATCAAACGAAACACCAGATATTTTTATTGCTGTCTGAAGTTTCGTAGCTGTATCAGAATTTCCCTTAATCCCCTTAGGAGAATTAAGTGGTGTATTGATCGTCACTTCACCTGTTGCGTTATTTACTGCAAATGGTCGAAGACCGTTCCAGCCACCGTACTGGTCGCCTTTATCAGTCATGAGCAAGTAAGTATTTGCTCCATCATTTCGCCATATGACACCGTAATCACCTGCAATCATCCTTAACGCGTTCTGACTACGGACAATAACTTCATCATTAGCGTAAATCTTATTCCCGCTAATGTCTGACTTACTCAAAACAGGATACGAACTATAAAATCCATTACCTTGTTTAAAATCTAAAATTAAATTTACCGCAACTGATTCAGAATAAGGATCAGTTGCGCCAAATTTATAAGTCGTTTCAGCAACAATATAATCAGAAGCAGGTGCAGTAACGGAGAGACCTTCTTCTAAAAAGACCTCTACGGGAAATGCCCCACCTTCTATATAGAATACGCTGTCTACGGTATCGCCTTTATTACTCATCAGAATGGAATGAATAGCGCGTTCCGATGATGAATAAGCCCAGAACATACCACAGGCATAGCTACCCCGGTCCGTCCAGCCGCCTGCGCAAACAAAACCATTAAACTCACAATTATTCATTCTGTGATTAGCTGAGCGACTTGGCGTTGAAATGACAACGCGGGATGCCCGATGGCTGTCATTCCTTTTTATCACTAACGGATAATATTTACCTTCCTGGACACCCGCCGGGGCATTTACCACAACGTATCGCATCCCCTTTTTCTGATCCACTTCACCTTTGCTGTAAACATTAATGTTACTCAGGAAGCGGTCCTTGTCGGGAATATCAGCACCGTTCTGGTCTTTCTGCAGACGTTTCTCTGCATTGTCATAGGCTGCTTTTACTGCCTTTGGCGTTGCCGCCAGCGTTTCAGACGTGCTGTTAGTCGCACTGCTGAGCTGTACTATCCCCTTTTTCGTCGTGCTCGCATCCTCAAGCGCCACGGCGGATGCAATATCCTCTGCCCGTTTTGCCGCTGTCTCAGCGCGCGTTGCTGCGGATTCTGCCGTACTTTTGCTCTGTGCTGCCGCTGCCGCACTGCCAGCAGCCTCTGTTGCCTTCGTGGATGCCGTCGTGGCGCTGCCCTTCGCTGCTGACGCTTGTCTGGTCGCCTCATCTTTTGAAGCAGACGCCGATGAGGCCGATGACGCCGCCGAACTGGCGGACGATGCGGCAGCCGTTTTTGAGGATTCTGCGCTGGTTTCCGACGCTTTCGCGTTCGTTTCGGATGTCTTCGCTGCGGAAGCAGACCTCGCTGCTGCGCTGGCCTGTTCAGTGGCTTCGCCAGCCTTCGTTGTGGCTGTTGAAGCGGACGATGCGGCGCTTTCTGCCGATTTTCCGGCGGCGGTGGCACTGGCTGAGGCCTGCCCGGCACTTGTTGACGCGGCACTGGCAGACGACGCAGCCGCTGTTTTTGAGCCTGCCGCAGCCGAGGCGCTCTGTCCCGCTGCCGTTTCAGAAGACCTGGCGTTTGTCTCGGACGTCTTTGCCGCCTTCGCGGAATTGCCTGCTGCCGTTGCCGAGGAAGCGGCACTACTGGCGCTTGATGATGCGTTCGTTTCTGATGATTTCGCTGCCTCTTTTGAGGCCGCCGCATCCCGGGCTGAGGTGGCTGCTTCTGACGCCTTCGTGGTCGCGGCGGATGCAGAAGTGGCTGCTGATTGTTGTGACGCTGCCGCATTCGTTTCTGACGTTTTCGCCGTAGCGGCACTGGTAGCTGCCGCGCTTTTTGAGGACTCTGCAGCAGCAGCACTTTTCGATGCTTCACTGGCCTTTGTTGATGCCGTTCCTGCGCTGGAAGATGCTGACTGAGCCGACGACGCGGCCTGTCCGGCTGACGTGCTGGCTGCGCGTGCTGAGCCTGCAGCATCAGTCGCATGGGTTGCCGCCTCACGGGCAGATGTGCCGGCATCGCCGGCTGACTTCTTCGCGGCTGCCGTGTTCTGTGCCACCGCGGACGCGTTACGCGCCACCTCTTCCACCATCAGTTCAAAACGGCGCAGTGCCTCAGGACGGGCATCATCCTCCGTCATGGCACCGAGAAAATCATTCAGCGTACCGGGTCGGGAATCTTCATACACGGTGATGGTCCCGGCATGTGACGGCGGGAATCCCTCCACCAACAGAATAACGCTGTACTGACCGTACTCAACGTCCATGCTGTAACGCCCGGCTTCATCCGGATTTTCTGAGGCCAGCGTGTTCACCACCACCGTGGTGCTGTTACGTTTTGCTTTCAGCTGGATTGTGCAGTTCTGTACCGGTTTTCCTGTGCCGTCTTTCAGTACACCTGAAATCTTTACTGCCATATTCACCCCACAAAAAAGCCCGCCTGAACCGGCGGGCTGTCATAACACTGTGTTACCTGGCTAATCAGAATTTATAACCGACACCCACGATGAAACCGTCAGTGCGCCAGTCACCACTGCCGGAGCCTTCATAAGCAATATCAATGGCCACGGATTCGGTCGGGTTAAACTGCACGCCAGCCCCCCACGCCAGAGACGTGTTGCTGTGGCGACCGTCATCACTTCCGGTCAGCACATCGTGCTTTTTCCCCTTGTTGTCAGTTACGCGAAGATAATCCCCGGAGAAAGTCGACACACGGCTGTAAGCCACACCCGCCATCGCATACGCGCTGAACCATTCATTCACGCGTACAGACGGCCCCGCCATCACGCTGAACCAGCGGTTACGCACGGAATCTTCATGCCAGCGGGTATCGCTGTAACGGGTCAGCTGGCGATTCTTGTCTCCTGCATAGCTGAATGACGTCACCATTCCCAGCGTGTCCGTAAACTCATAACGGTATTTCACGTTAATCCCGTTCAGATCATCGCTGCCGGAAACGTTCGTCGAGGCATGAAGATACCCCGCGCTCAGCGTGGACTGATGTTCAGACGCCCATGCAGGCGCACCGGATACGGCCAGACAAATGGCTGCGGACAAAATTGCTGCACAAACTTTACGCATAATTACCTCTCGCTTTTCTGCAATAAAAAAGGCGCCATTTCTGGCGCCCGTATATGGGTTATAAAATTCAGCTGATACTGATACCTGCTGTGGATTTTTTCATCACCACAACTAGCAGATCGCTGATACTGGTTGTTGGTGTCCAGTTATTCGCTCCTGATGAAGATACGGTGAATGTCAGTGTCAGCGTCCCCTGTCCGGCAGGCATATCTATAACTGAGGAAAATACGCCCTGAGCATCCGTCGTGGACTGATTAAAAATCTCCTGACCATTGCGGGTCACTCTTAACCGGCAGGTTGAATACCAGTATGACTGTTGGTTATTACTGTTGAAATTCTCATGCTTACCACCGCGGAATAACACTGGCGGTATCATGACCTGCCGGTCAAATTTCTGATCATCACTGATTCTTACCGTGATGGTGCCACTGGCATAACTGTTCGTGCGGGGGAAAGACTTGCTGACCGTTTTGACAATATCGCCTTCAATCTGATTGGCTGACAGTTTCCCCTTAATCTGACAGTTCTCATTAATCGTGACGTTGTTGAGCGTCCCGGAGTTCGCATTCACACTGCCACTGATATCCGCATTTTTAGCGGTCAGCTTTCCGTCCGGTGTCAGGGAAAATGCCGGAGGATTACCGCCGCTGGTAATGGTGGGGGCCGTCAGGCGTTTCAGGAACACTTCATTCATGAATATCTGATCACCCTGACCAACAAACATCGGCTTTGTGTTGCCATTCGCAGGATTAATCATCGCAATCCTGTCTGCTGCCAGCAGCACCTGACTCTGCATGCCGTCAGGGGTGTTCTCAATACCGGCACCGATACCCGCAATATAAAGGCGTCCGTCCTGCATCTGCTGCAGCTTCACAGCCCACATGCTGTTCAGATTATTATTTGTATCAACCTGAACCTTCTGTATCTGCTGGATCGCTGCACTCTGGTCTTCCAGTTTCTTATTGACGGTCTGTGTTATTTCATTGCTGACATCCGTTATGGACGTCCTGATTTCAGTCAGGTCAGGCGCAAGCTGACCGTTATCAATCTGCGTCCACAGCTCCTGAGCCAGATGGGTTTTCCCTATCTCGCCTTTGAAAAAATCCAGATAGCCTGATGCATCATCACTCGGCTGACCGACAGCCTCCACGAATGCCGATTTGCCAACGGTGTTCACACTGCGAACGTAAAAATAATAATCATGGCCCGGTTTGATATTGATACTGGCGGCTATCCAGTACAGTGCCGTACCAAGATAACGCGCGCTGGTTTCAACCTGCCTGATATCCGCAATCCGTTTTTCCGAGAACCAGAACTCAAACTGTACCGTCGGGTCATAAACCGCAAGATGCGGCGTGGCGGTTATCTGAAAATAGCCCGGCGTCAGCTCAATCCGCGACGGTGCTACCGGTGCGGCAATCCGGAACGATACCGACGCCGGATCGCCCTGCTGTCCCCACGCATTTGCCGCCCGGACTGTCAGCCTGTAGTTCCCCAGCGCCAGCTGCCTGAAGCGGTATGTGTTTTCCGTCGTCCGGGCCGTGCTGACCAGCCGCTCACTGCCGTCATCCGCTGCCACGGTCAGGCGAAGCAGGAAGCTCACGCCCTTCACCACCTTCGGCGTGTCCCAGCGCGCCAGCACCTGGTATTCCCCGCTGTCTGCGGTGACTTCTGCGGTCAGGTGCTGCACCGCTGGCGGCGTGACACCATTTACCGTGCCGCTCTGGTCGCCGTCAAAGTGCGCCCCGTTATCCACGATGGCCTCTTTTTCCGGTACATGCTGCACGGCGGTGATGGCATACGTGCCGTCGTCGTTCTCACGGATACTCACGCAGCGGAACAGGCGCTGGCGCAGCGTCGGCAGCTTCAGCCCCCACACGCTGTATCCGGCAACGCCGTCAGGAACACGACTCACTTTTACCTTCACGCCGTCGGTGACGGACTGGACCTCCACGCTGACCGGATTGCCACTTCCGTCAACCAGGCTTATCAGCGTGGTACCGGAGGATGGCAGCGTGATTTCACGGTCGAGCGTCAGCGTCCGGGTCTGGCTGTTCACCGCCAGCACGCGCCCGCCGGTGCGGATACCGGCATAGTCATCATCGCAGATTTCAATGACATCGCCCGGTACATGGCGAAGCCCTTCGGCACCCACGCTGAAGTCCACGGTCTGCGTTTCCAGCAGCTCCGTTTTAATCAGCCACAGCCCGGCGCGGTGTGCCTGCCCCCGGCTGGTACAGCCAAAAGCATCCATCTTCGTGACGTTACGACCGTAACGGAGAATGGCCTGCGTGTCCTCCACAAGCTCTGTCGCCGTCTCCCAGCCGTTATTCGGGTCAATCCAGTTCACCTCAACGGCATTATGGCGGTCCTTCAGGGCGCTGAAGCTGTAGCGGAACGGCGCGCCATCATCCGGCATCACCACATTACTGCGGTTATAGGTCCACACCTTATCCGACGGTCGGTCCTGCACGAACGTCAGCGTCTGCCCGTTCCATACCGGCATACAGCGCATCGCCGAGCAGAAATCACTGAGCACATCCCACGCCTTGCGCTGTGTGGTCAGCCAGGCATTACAGGTAATGCGCGGCTCCGTGCCGCCAAAGCCGTCCGGCACTGACTGGTCGCAGTACTGGCCGATGACATACAGCGCCCATTTGTCCACATCCGCCGCACCAAGACGTTTCCCCATGCCGTAGCGCGGATGGGTCAGCATATCCCACAGACACCAGGCCATGTTGTTGCTGTATGCTGGCTTAAACGTTCCGTCCCAGATACCGCTGTATTGCCGCGTCTGCGGGTTATAGTTCGACGGCACCTGCAGAATGCGCCCGCGCAGATGATAATTACGGCTCACCTGCTGGCTGCCGAACTGCTCCGAATCCACCTGCACGCCGACCAGTGCCGTGTTCGGGTAGCACTGTTTCACATCGATGATTTCGGTGTATGACGACCAGAGCGTTTTGTTCTGCAGCTGGTCTGTGGTGCTGTCCGGCGTCATCCTGCGCATCCGGATATTGAACGGGCGCGGCGGCAGGTTATCCACCACCACCGAGGCCAGATACTGCGAGGTGGTTTTGCCCTTAATGGTGATGTCTTTTTCCGTCACCCAGCCACCGTTACGTTGTATCTGAACCAGCAGGCGGACTTCCGACGGATTCCTGTCCCCCTTTGAGGTGGTTTCCACCAGTGCCTGCACGCCGAAGGTAAAACGCAGTCGGTCAATGTTTGCCGACGTGATGGTCCGGGTGATCGGCGTGTCATATTTCACTTCTGTACCGAGCACCGTCTCGGAGCCGGAGGATTCAAATCCCTCCGGCGGTGTCTGCTCCTGCTCACCGGCCCGGAACACCACCGTGACGCCGGATATATTGGTATTCCCCTCACTGTCCAGCACCGGCGTACTGTTCAGCAGCACGCTTTTTAATCCATCCACCGGACCTTCAACCGGCCCTTCGCTGATGGCATCGATCACACTCAGCAGCTGCGTGGACTTCAGGTTGTCCTTCGCTTCGCGCGGGGTATGCCCCTTACTGCTTCCTTTACCCATTCCTCACACTCCATAAACAACAAAGCCGCCCAAAAGGCGGCTCATGAGTTACGGCAGGATTAACTATTATTTACATGCATTAACACCATCAGCAAAAATTTTTGGCGTTAATGCTGGTACGCGTTCATAAAGAGTAAAACTACTGCCATTTCCTGCTTTTTTGATATCAAGCACAACATCATACCCACCCATAGCCTGTGGAACTAAAAGGCTTACCCCATTCTCAATAGGAATGGATGTTATAGGTGTTCCATTACCAGCCCATTGTCTGGATATGCAGCCTGACAATTCATCAATATTTTTTAATGAATTACCTTCCATTACAGGCTTGCCGGATTTTACGTAATCCAAAGATTTACATCCTGTTAAGGCAATAATCGTGCAGAATAAAATCGTTTTGTTCATATAGCTAACCAACAGAATAATTATCAGTGTTCGATATAAATATTAAATCAGTTAGAACATGAGTAAATAATATTACCGCCCAATTACCACAACCTGACCACCATCCCCTTCGTCTGCCGTGCTGATCTCCTGAGAAACCACGCGTGACCCCACGCGCATTTCCCCGTACAGAACAGGCAGAACATTGCCCTGGGCAACCATGTTATCCAATGAGGAAAAATAGGTATTTTGCTTACCGTTATCAGTGGCTGACACTTTAGGCGTTTTGGCTTTCGGTGCCAGCATCTGCGCAACACCGCCTAAAACCATACCTGCCCCAAGAGAGAACATGAGATTACTTGCAACAATACTAAGCCCCGGCATCCAGATTGCCGTAGCAATTAGCGCCGCACCCAGCACTGCCTGAAAAATACCGCCACTTTTGGCACCCGCCAGACGCGGTACGATGTGGATCACGGCACCATTTGCCAGCGGCTCATTAAGACGGGCAGATAATTCGTTTTCGCCTGCATCACGCCCGGAAATGCGCACCTGATACCAGCCCTCATTCAGTTTCTGGCGAAACGACGGAAGCTGTGTGGCCAGCGCCCGGATGGCTTCAGCCCCCGTTTTCACACGAAGGTCGATGCGGCGACCAAATCGTTGTAAATCCCCGTAAAGGCAGATGCGTGCCATGCCCGGTGACGCCAGAGGGAGTGTGTGCGTCGCTGCCATTTGTCGGTATACCTCTCTCGTTTGCTCAGTTGTTCAGGAATATGGTGCAGCAGCTCGCCGTCACCACAGTAAATGGCGGCATGATTCGGCACCGATGAACCAAAACAGCACAGCAGCACATCGCCCGGCTGCGCCGCTGACAACGGCACCTGATACAGCCCTGTGGCCTCCAGATTATCCAGATAGAGATTCTGACCGTGACGCCACCAGTCATCCCCGCGATGAAAATCCGGCATCTCAATCCCCGCCAGATGGTAAGCATCCCGGAACAGCGTGTAACAGTCCGTCACCCCGTGCTCAAAGCGCCGCCCGGTGAGATGCGGCACACAGCGGAACTTATGAATCGCCCCCCGGCAGACCAGCCACCACGGCAAATCACTCTGCACCTGCAGCCGCCGGTCGGCCTCACTCAGCCAGGGCAGACCACCGGGGTGGCTGTGGACCAGCGCCACAATCTCACCCTGCATCTCTGCCTGCAGCCAGTCTTCCGGCGACATACGGAAATACGCCTCCGGCTCACCGGAGATATTCACGCAGGGAAAATATCTTTCCCCCTCCGGCGTTCTTACCACGAAGCCGCACGACTCCGCTGGCGCACATCGCCGGGCGTGCGCCAGAATCGCTGATTCTGTCTCTGTCATGGGATTTACTGCGAAAGTTTGTTAATGGAAAGGAAGCCGCCAAAGTTGCCGACGTTATTGCGGAACTTACAACCGCTCAGGCATTTGCTGCATTTATCCTTCGTGATATCGGACGTCGGCTGGTCATATTCATGCGCGACCGCCGGACCGTGATAACCGCACTCATCGCCGCGATAGGTCCAGGTGCAGGTGTTGGCCAGCATGATACGTCCCGGAAAAACGGCACCGTCCGTTTCCGTCGGCGTGGACAGTACAAAAGAGGCACTCACCGCGCTCAGTTCGCTGCACTGCTCGATGCGCCAGCGGCTGATCACCTCCTGCTCCGGATCGGCGTCACTGTTTCCGTTGACGAAGTTCACCGCATCCAGAAAACGGGCGTAAACCTTACGCCTGACCACCGTTCCGCCGACCAGACTCTGCAGGTCTTCCGCCATCCCGGTGACCATGCCGTGCAGGTTAGAAACCGTCAGTGTCGGACGGGCAGCACTGCCCTTGCCGTTCAGTTCAAATCCCGTCCCCTGAATGGGGTATGCCTGATACTGCCGCCCCTGCCAGGTAACCGGCTCACCTTTTTCGTTCTGCTCATTACAGAAAAAATAACGTTCACCACCGACCTCTGTCAGATCGATTTCCCAGAGCACCACCTGGGCTGACTGAGTGATGCGTGTCGTCTCATGATGTGTTTCCTGTGGAATATCCTGCATCAGAGCCTCCTATGCCACGACCTGTTCAAAATCTGCCGTTATGGTTACCCACAGCGCCCCCACGCTTGCCGACCATTTACGACAAACCACCCTAATCGGTTTCCAGTCATAAGGTGGCGTCCACTGAAATGCGCGGACGCCACCGTGCCGTTCCAGAAAGGCTTTTAAAGATGGGTGTTCACATTTACGAACACGTATCGTCACGCTGTAAATCGACAACTGGTTATTCAGTCCCGCCGCACGACGCTGTTCATAACCATCGCCCAGCTTCACTGTCACCACTTTCGGCTCTGATACCACATTCATATCCGGGCGCACTTTCCAGTGAAACGTCTCCATTACCGATATGCTCCACTTAACCGACCACCATCACGGGCCTGCTGTTGCATAAAGTCCGCTGCTGCTTTTTTCCCGAGGTCATAAACCACCTTCAGGGCAGCCGGACCTATCTGCCCGTTCGTGCCATCGTTATTGATCTCGATGTTGTACTGCGGGGCAAACATCGCCATACCTGAACCACCAATATCCGCCACAACCCCCAGCTTACCGTCAGCACCACGACGCAGAGGCAGAATGGCTTCAGGCCCAGCTTCCCCCATCACACCTGCACCTTTTGCAAAAGCAAAAAACGTCGGACGGTTAACCACCGTGCCACTGTAGCGACTCAAATCAGCAGACTGATAAACACCACCATCAGCATTGGGCGTCACACTGGCAGTTGCTGCACTCCCCCAGCCAAACGCCGAACCAATCCCCTTAACTGCCTGCATCATGGACATCTGAGCCATGATTTTTGCCAGATCAGAAAGGAGCGAGGCGGTAAAAGATTTGAAGTTCAGTTTTCCGGTAGTACAGAACGTTGCCAGTGCATTACCTGCACTGTTAAATGCCGCTGTAAGCATCTGCTCAGCAGTGCCTGCCGCATTATCCGCATCTGCCGTGAAATTCTGAAACGCCCGCATAGCACCGTTTTTCCAGTTACCCTGAGCAATTTCAAGCTGTTGCCAATAACGGCGATTCTCATTCAGTTGTCGGTTCAGGCTCTCCGTCAGCGCCTGCTCGGCCTTTCTGTAGTCATCCGTGTTATATGTCCCTTTCTGCTCACTATCCCGCCTCAACTGCTCCAGCTGTTGCTGGTATTTCTGGCGAAGACTCAGTTGTACCTGATATCGCTGCTGCTGATCACCCATACCCACCGTGGCGATATCCAGGTCATGTTGCTGACGCTGAGCGCGCTCTTCTTCAGCCAGTTGACTGGTCAGCTGAATTGTTTTTTTCTTCAGCTCGTTGAGTGCCGTCTGTTTCTGAAGCTCCTGCTGTTTTACATCCAGCAGCGTCAGTGCCTGAATCAGTTCATCTTTACGGGCCAGTACACTCTTTTCATCTGCCGTCAGTTTTTTCCCGTCCAGGTCGCTGATGCGCTGCTGCAGAGCCAGAAGCTGTTTATGCGCTTCTGTCATCCTTTCCGTGGCAATGCCTGCTGACTGTCTGGCAGCAGCAATCTGTCCTTCCACCTGTGCCTGTTGCTGACTGTACTGCAGCAATAACCGGGTGGCCTCATCATTACGGGTTTCGCGTGTTTTTTTCTTACCGGATGCCAGGGCTTTCTCGTAACGTTCATTTTCACGTTGTATCGCCGCATCCCTGACAGCCTGATCGGCGTACTGCATGGCATTAATACGCGCAATTTCACGCTGATGTCGTGCTGCTTCCGTTTCATTCATCCGGTTCAGTGCAGCATTTTCAGCATTACGTCGTTTCTGTTGCTCCTGATAATTCCGCTCTGCCTGCTCTTTTGCATCCTGCAAATCCTTCTGGCGTTTTTTCTCCTGAAGATCGTTAAGACGCTGCTGATCGTATTCAACCTGAGAAGATGATGCCGTCCAGGGGAGTCTTTTCGCCCGCGACACTTTCTCCTGTAAAGCGGCAATCTGTTCATCCAGCGAGTCTTCACGACCAATATTCATGGCCGCATCCCAGAAACGACTCCACAAATCAGACAGATACTTCAGCGTACTGCCAAGCGCATTGAGGTTATTATCAATATCCGCAGTACGCCGACCGGTTTCCTCTGCCAGTGCAGACATGGCTATCCGTGCAGCATCACTGGACCGTCCCTGATCCCCAAGGACACGTATCTGCTCAAGCTGAGTGGCAGTAAGAAAATGCAGCTCATTGTCCAGAGCCTTCGCGGCATTTACAGGATCATCCTTCAGCCGCTTAAACTGATTTATGGTATCGCTGACCGACTGGCCAACCGATCGCTCCATCTGTGCGGCAGCTCTCGCCACCATACCGATATCGTTTCCACGAAATGCACCACTCCCCACCACCTGAGCCAGCGCACCGGCTGCAGCATGTTGCGTGATACCATTCCCGGAAATAGCACGACTAAGCGTCCACAGCTGCCCGGCAGTGACTCCGGCATAATGCCCCGTCAGCGACAACTGGCGGTTAAATTCTTCCCCCTCCTTCTGACCGTCATACCAGGCTTTACCCAGACCATAGACGGCCGCGGCAATACCGCCAATAACCCCGCCCAGCATCATGCCTTTCGGTGACATCAGTGTGTCTATCCATCCGGCACGGTTAGCCAGCGTTATCCCGGATCCCCTCAGCGCACCTAAATTGCCGCGAGCCAGTTCACCTATCAGAACGCCTATCTCCTGGCGGGCTGCTGCACTTTTCAGACCCAGCGAATGCGTGGCTTTTCCTGCCTGCTCCATTTTGCGGATATACACTTCTGCAGCACTGCTTACCCCCAGCTGGGCAGCCTTAGCACGAAGCAACTCAGAAGAAGAAAGATTCTGGCGGGTTGCCTGCTCTTTAAGCTGACGGATAAACGCCACTTTCTGTCGGGTAGCCTCTTCCTCAGCCTGTGTAAGAACACGGGTTTTCGCCGTAACCTCAGAAATCAGCGCCAGATAATCCTGCTGACCAATCCCGCCACTGTTTCTGGCCTGTCGGACCTGCTGCTGAATACGCTGTAATTCCTGCAGCCCCGCACTGGCCTGTTTCACACTGTCAATCTGACGATAAAACGCAGCAGCCGCTTTATCCTGAGCCTCCGCCAGAGCCATGGCCTGCGCCTGTTCATCGCGCATTTTCTGGCTCAGCGCCTCCATGCGCTGGCGGGTTTTCTCCACCTCGCGGGCCATGCGTTCATGAGCCTGTGCGTTCTTCTCCACCGTCTGCGCATGGACGGAGGCGGCTGTTGCAGCCGAAGAAGCCGCCTGCGTTGTCTGCCGGGCGGCCTGAGTCTGACGCTCCATAAAACGCTGCATACGGGCAGAAGACCGTTCTGCATCGCTGGCGGCACCATTCAGAAGGTTTTTGATACGGGGAATTTCATTTTTAAACTCTGCCGCATCAATCCCCAAATCAATGACCAGGTTGGCTATCTGGTCCATAACGCACACCTCCGGAAATACCTTCTCCAAGATGCATCAGTTCTTCGTCCGTTCGCTCCGGTATCTCGTTCTCTTCCGGTAAAAGGCTGAAATCAGCCACCGCAGCATCACTGCTGCCGGACACCATTCTCACGATCAATGCCTTCAGCGAGGCAAACTGCGCATCCATCCACACATCACTGAAGCTCTGCATCCGGAAATAATCGCCCCACTCACCAAGCTCAGTGGCCGACATTTCCGACAGCATCCGCCGCCAGTCTGCCCGCCGGAACTCCCGGGCAAGCCGCATGACAAACTGCATTTCCCGCGTCAGGACTTTTCCGGCGTCAGCGCCTCATGCTCATCATCCCCGGCATTATCAATGGCCCCCATACCGCTCAGCGACAGAACCATCTCCGCCCCCGCACCCAGGGCATCATACGACCATGTTGTAATAACGGATGCGCAAAGCGTCTCTACATCCTTAGACTGATCCGCATTCCACAGTGAGCGGGAAACCAGCCAGGCATTGATATCCATCCCCATCCGCAGAAAAGCAATCTGTCGTTCAGCCTCCGGCAGTTCTCCCTCCCCGGCATCAAACTTTGCCGTTCGCTGCTGAACAAACGCCAGATATTCAATTCTCTGCAGCCCGGACAGCTCACTGAGCACCACGGACTGTTTTTCATAATTAAACGTGCCCTGTTTCAGAAACATCATGTTCTCCACCTGCAAAAAAGCCCCGGATAACCGGGGCAAATGATGAGTATCGTCCTGTTAACCTGCGGCGCTGACAGCCACCGTAGCCACTGCCACAAAATCGCCGTCAGAAGTCATGCCCACAATGCTGACACTGCCCTGCTTCACGCCTTTCACCGTGGCCACAAGCCCGTTCAGGGTCACCGTGGCAGTCTGTGGATCTGTCGAATGCACACTGATCGCTTTGTCACTGGCTCCGTCAGGTTTTACTGTAAAGGTCAGCGTGGTGGTTGCTCCCACATTGACACTGGCAGATGCCGGTGCCACCGTCAGCCCGGTAACGCCCACGGTTTCAGTGCCTTCCTCTGCCAGATACGGACGCCCCACACCGCTGATTTTCACGGTGCGGGTCATCACGTCTTTTGAGGCAATGGTTTTACCCAGTGAACTCAGCCAGCCACGGAAAACATCAACAGTGCCGTTGGGATATTTGATACGAAACGCGCAGACTTCACCGGAGTCGAACAACTGAACCAGTTTTTTCTGCCCGCTGTCACCCGGACGCCAGGCCAGCGTCGCCGAAGTATCACCAACGGATTTCTGCCCCTGGGTTGTCGTTTTCCAGTCTGCATCTTCATCATCGAGATAAGTGTCATCTTCTGCATCAGCGGTCATTTCGCCAGGTTGCAGATCCTTCACCATCGCAAGACGCAGCCAGTCAGTGTCCGACAAAGGGTTCGCAAACGCATCGCCCTTGCCGGTGTACATCCAGAACGTCGTTCCCGCACCTTTCGTTTTTGCCAGTGGATTTGGTGTGGTCATTGCCACCTCCTTAATTCGTGTACGTGATCTGGTACGTGATTTCCGCCATCGCCCAGGTGGCCATCTCATTATCACGTTGATAGTTAAAACCGAGAGGGATCAGGGTGTCGATGAGTCCGGAAAGTGCCGGTATATCATTCAGAGCCGGGAAAATGGTGCTCTCCATCCACATATCCAGCTCTGAATCCGGTGCCTGTGCCCGGATGAAGACAGCAATATGCAGAACAGCCTGCCAGTCATCTTCATCCGTCATTTTTCCGGTGTACTGAGCATCACTCAGCCACACCGCCACGGCAGGCAGTTCCTGCGCATCAATAAATGCCGGAAGCCCGTCAAAAAACGTGGCGCTGTCTCCACACTGTTCCCGAAGGCGTGCCAGTACGGCCTGGCGGATTTGTGTATGTCGGTTCATCGGGTCAGCCATAACCTCAGTTGTTGTTTCAGTGCATACCCCAGCTGTTTCGGCATTTCCGCAGCAATGATGCGGTCGCGGGCATCTTCAAATGCCTGTGTCAGCGGTCCGGAAAGCGGGATTTTCACCACATCAATGGGGTAACGATTTTTGCCATCAATACGCCGCATCACATGCCAGCGACCATTCGCCAGTTGCTGAATAAACGCATCCCGGAAAAGATATTTACCCACCTTCAGCACACTGCCACGGTACTGCAGTTTTCCACCACGCCGGGCCAGTCTGACCCGGGCTGTCCCCAGCTTAATGGCGGGCAGATTGCCCCGGTTAACGCGGATCCTGGCCGTCATTTTTCCTGACGGACTGGCTTTAAACACCCGGACACGCTGACGTACCAGTTTCAGGGGGATCCCTTTCACCTGGTTATCTCCCGCAACGGTATTCCCGGCAACCTGCCGGGTGGCAACCGAGACCGCTTTCTGTGCCACACGGTTTATCGCCCATGCGCTGGCCTGTGGCACCATACGGGTATCAAGGCTGTTCAGATTGCGGATGGCATTCTCAAGCCCCTTCATCCCACACCTCTTTACTCAATAAAGATCATTGGCTTACCGTTAAAACGTTCATGCCGTGTGACCGTCCATTGTTGTCCGTCATAAACAACGCGATCCCCGCGCCGTGGGCGGTATCCCGAAGAAAACACCACCAGAGAGACCGCAGGTCCGGACAGAGCATTCAGCTCTGCCAGTGTTTCTCCCGGGATCACAGTCATATCGACATCATTAATCGAGGCTGTCTTTCCCATCTTTCTGACCGTGATCGCATCCATACGCGCTGCCAGCCGGGAAAAGGGATCAGACATTGAGTTTTACCGGCACTTCTTCTGCACTGGTTCCGGCATCTGCCCAGACAACCCCGACCAGCGGATCAGAGCCGCTGTTAGTCAACTGAACTTTTCCGGACTTCAGATAAACCTTCTTACCCGTTTTCATGTCATCCGTTTTCAGCTTAGGCAGCATAAACACACCTTCGGTCAGGCCGTCGCCTGTTTCACCCTGTGGAATATCGGTCAGCGCTACCGCAAAAACATCACCCACCTGCACCAGATCTCCGCTGCTGATGGCTGCACTGGCAACAATCGCCACCGTTTTTCCTTCTTCTACAAAATTCTTTGCCATAACTGTCTCCGCACAGCCCCGTTCAGGGGCTGATTTCAGGTACAAAAAAAGCCCTTACGGGCCATCAGAGTTGTTGTCTGCGACGTTTACGCCGTACATTTCACCAGACCGCGGTGATCAACTGGCGCGACACCGGCGTCAATACGCACTTTCGTTGTCACGCCATCCACACTGAAGCCCTCCATCTGATCAATATATGGCGTATCCACACCGTTGAGATAAGCCACTTCAATCGTATCGGAGCCTTTTGACGCAGCCAGGTAGAAGGTGGTCTGGCTGTTATCATCAAGACGAGGCTCTGCAATAACGGTCGCAAAATCTTTCACCGGGTTAATAATACCGGCGTTAATGTCAGCCCCCTTGACACTTGAGGAGCGAATGACCTGGTTAGCAACAGACTCCATCGCCGTCGGTACCAGTACGAACGCAGGACGAATATTCAGATGACGCTCCCCCTCTTTCTGAACGCGCATCAACTGGCGGGCTTTATCCAGCGATGCCACGTCCATTGCAGCGCTCTCCAGTACGTTTGCATGTTTCGCTTTATCGAACAGACTTACATTATCTGTGGAGATTTTCGGGTTAGACGTCAGAATGGCATAAACCAGATCGGCAATAGTGGATTTCGCCGCACGGCCCAGTTTCATCGGGACATCGGTCAGCATATTCAGATCATCATTGATAATGGCCTGACGGGTGATACTGAACAGCTCGCCATAGGTCGCCAGTGCAATAGTGGCCTGTTTATCTCCGGTGGTGACGTATTTATATTCCGCCCCTTCACGCACCTGACGCAGAGCACTGAAGCCACCCATACCCACACGATGGGCAATTTTAAAATCAGACAACTGACCTTTCCGCGTCCACTGTTCATAGGTTTCAGGGGCATCTTCCCAGCCCTGCAGAATGGCTTTGTTCGCAACATCCAGCAGAATATTACCGAAGTCAGACGTACTGTGTGTGAACGCCGCACCGACCATCTGCATCGGGTTATAACTGGAAACCCCAATACCCCGTTCAGTCAGTGACATACGGGCATATTCACGCAGGGTCATCCCGTTGTAGACATTATCACGTTCGGTTTTTTCAAATCCGGCACGCGCCATCAGCGCCTGGCGGATCCCGTCCCCCACAAAATTACCGTTACCGGCATAAATATGAGCCGGGGTATTTTTATTGGATGGCGTGGACTCGCGCCCCATCTCGTTCAACAGCTTTTCGCGGGCCTGCTCCAGCGAACATTCAGGATCGGCAAGACACTGAGCCTGCAGCGTCTGATAACGCCCGCCAAACATGGCAAACAGATCATTAATACCGTTTACACGCGCTTTTTGCTCTGCCAGTACCTGCGCACGGATGCTGTTTTCATCCACCACGGGTGCTGCTGCCTGCACTGGCGTCCGGGAAGCTGCAGGTTCATTATCCTGTACGCGTGGAGCACTGTTGCGTGGCGGAGTAATCATGTTTCGAATGGATTCCGGCATCTTTTTAAATTCCTCTGTACGTTTTGACTGAATACATGCCATTGCCTTAACGGCTGGCGTCACCTGATCAGCAAATCCATGTGCCAGACATTCGGCACCGGACATCCAGGTCTCATCCGCCAGCATGGCAGCAATTTCATCGGTGGTTTTCCCGGTTTTCTGTGCATAAGCGGGTAACAGAACCGCCTCAACTTTATCGAGCAGGTCGGCATAGGTGCGCATGTCCTCCGCATCACCGCCCGTAAAGCCAAATGGTTTATGAATCATCATGAAGGTGTTTTCCGGCATAATGACCGGGTTTCCCACCATCGCAATGACCGACGCCATTGATGCCGCCACACCGTCGACATAAACGGTAATGGACGCACCATGTGTTTTCAGCGCATTAAAAATGGCGATGCCTTCAAAGACATCGCCACCCGGTGAATTGATATGGAGATTAATGTGGGTGATATCGCCCAGTGCATTCAGATCACTGATAAACTGCTTCGCTGTAACACCCCAGAAACCAATCTCGTCATAAATATAAATATCCGCGTCACTCTGGTGACCAGCCTGCATCCTGAACCAGGAATTATTCTTCGGACTGGTCGTCGGTGTACTGCGGCTACTGTCGTTTCGTTGCGGCACTGCTGCCTCCTTTATCACTGGCCGGATCGGTATCAAATACCAGGTCCAGCTTGCGGTTTTCATCAATTTCGGCCTTGCGCCGACGTTTGACATCATCCGGATTACGACCACCTGCACGTACCCAGTCTGATTCTGTCGCCGCTCCACCACGAATCTGGATTTTCCAGGCCTCAGCCTCCTTAACAGGGTCAATCCACGGCATCACCGGTCCGGAATACACCGCGGTATACAGTGAAGAACGGTCAAGATCGCGGGGTAGCCTGATAACACCGGATGCCACAGCCTGTTTCAGCCAGGCACGATACATCGGACGGGTGACGGCACCAATAAACCAGTCCTGCAGGATCAGGTAGCCATCAGTGGATTCAACCAGCTCCTGACGCTGGGCGCTGTAAGTGCCGTTATAGTTGCGCGCTGTACTGGAAAAACTCAGACGACTGCCCGCCGCCACGGCACGCAACTGAGCATTACGAAAAGTTTCAAGGTTAGGATTTGGGCGATCCGACTTCACCATTCCGATTTCTTCGCCGGGTTTCAGATCATCGTAAATAATGCCTGGCTGAATGGTAAGCTCGCGTTCATTCTCCTTGCTGTCATTACCATCCGTTTCATAGCTCTGTCCGTCGCCTTTGCGGATGTACATCCCCAGAGCAGCGGCGACCCTTGCTGCAGTCAGCTCAGAATCTTCATACTCTTTCAGAGCACTGAGGCGGATCAGCACACCGGACAATAAAGACGTCCCGCGCATCTGGTGCAGACGGCGAACAAATTTAAGATGCAGCATTCGCTCTGCATCCACTTCTTTGGTTTCCATCTGCCGTCCGGATACGGGACGGCTTTTATACACCAGATATTTTTCGGGACGCCCCCAGTCATCAACAAACACGCCCTGATTCAGCCTGTTGCTCTCATCACTGGTCATGGGAATAAAGTCCGGCTCGAGCGCCTCCAGCCAGAAATGAACACCGGCAGAAGGCGTCAGGCTGTTTATGCGCCCGGAAACCATCTGGGCAAACACCTCACCATCGCGCAGCCAGGTACGAAGCATCAGACGTTCCAGCATCGGACGGGTAAACTGCCCGGTGACTTCCGGGCTGACAGACCATTCACTCCATCGGGTGCGTATCTCCGCTGCCAGATCACGGGCAATGGCCCCATTGCGTAATACCGGATGTGGCTCGACAATAATCCCGTTTTTCCCCACCACCCGTTCTTCCAGCTTGTCAAATACACCAATGACCAGATCGTGGTTGTTATCAAGGTAACGGGCCTGCTCACGTAACGACACGGCCCCGTACTGGCTTAACTGGTCGGCAGTTCGGTTCTCCCGTCGGGCTTTGTGTGTCCGCGTCGTTTTTACGGCCTCATAAGCCTGAATCACCGCACGGGAACGCAGCCTTGCCGCTTTCCATCCTGGTGAAAAAACGCCAATCACATCATCAAGAATTGCCATCAGAACCTCGCCAGCCGATACCCGGGATGCCCCCGTCGTCGTGTAATCAGAGCCGCAAGGCGGCGCTCCCACTCCTGCCGTCCCTGCCGGATCTCAGATAAGTTTTCCATGGTCATCTGCTGACCATTAAAAGTGACGGATTTTCCGTCCAGCACCGCCATTTCAGCTTCCGTATAACGCTGAATCATGGCTTCAATATCATTCTGATTCATAACCATCCTCCGGAAGTCAGCCAGGGGTTAACATCGTCAGTTACTGTTTTCTTCCGTTTTTGTTTTTTAACAGGCGTGGATACCGGTTCCGGTGAGGATGACGGTTCGGTACTGTCCTGGACACACTCCAGCCAGGGTTCCCGGCTCGCCCACTCCGGTGCATCCGGCCAGCGGATCTTTTCGTATCCATGCAGAATGACCAGAGCCTCGGCATACACCATCAGGTCAAAAGCTTCGTTGGCACCGCGACCCGGCTTACTCCATTTCCCGTCACTGCTCCGCTCTTCATACGTCAGTTCGTCGTAAAACCAGCTCCCCAGCCAGTCAGGGAAATGCACATAGCCTGGACCTGGCGAGTCACGCCATAACGCGTTATTCACCCGGTCTTTCAGGGCATCCGTCTGAAGAAGCCAGAGCGGCACATCACCTGCGGCCTGCGCCCGGCGGCCCGTTCGTCCGGTGTTATCAGGGAATGTACGGGTGATCAGTTTTGCGCGCCGGATGCTGTCACCCTTAAACAGGTAAATACGTTTACCAAGGCCATCACGACGGCAACGACGCCAGAATTTATAGGCATTATCAGTGACCCCGTCTTCACCGCCGGAGTCCACCGCCATTGCCATCAGTCGCATTTGTTGAGAAGGATCGGAGGCCAGCGGCCAGCTTTTATGAAAAACATCCGTCAGCAGGACATCCCAGTCTTCCGGATAGCTGGCCGGATCAATTCGCTGGCTCTCCCCGTCGCAGTCACTGCGCAATGACTGCGTGATGTTGTAACGATCAATAATCCAGCGTTCGCCACGGCTGCCATAGCCCGTTACCTGAACCACAAAACGGCGATGACGTCCCGCCTGCACATCCACTGTCGCCACAAGGAAATTAACGCCATCCGGAACACTGCGGGAAGGAACTGGCTCTGCCCGCTGCTCAAGCAGTTCACTTTTTCGTTGCTCCATGCTGGCACGAGGAAGATAAGGCAATCCCCAGTCGGTGTTGATAACCGCCCTGAGTGTTTCTTCGCTTCCTGTCGCTTCATACTCCTGTTCTGCAGTCAGTAATTTGTAAACCAGTTGCGCCCAGGTCTGATACGCAGCAGCTGGCCCTTCCATCCAGAAACTGGCGATACGGGAGCGGCGCGGTTCACCGGAAACGTTGCCGTTACGATCAATGACCTGACCTTCACGCAACCAGACTCCTGCACTATTGAGCTCACGCTTTTTCTCCGCAGTGATAATGCCGCTGCAGTGCGGGCAAAGTAGATACGCCGCCTCACTGGCTTTAAAGGGATCCGGTTCATTACGGTAGCCGGTCATGGCATCCATAGCTGGCTGAAAATATTCACCGCAGTGCGGACATGGCCAGTACCAGCGGCGGCGGTCACCACGATTGTAAAGGGAAAGAATACCAGTCGTCGGTGGCGCTTCATGAGGCGACTTACGTCGCCATTTGCTGTCGCAGATGTCACGTCCCGGCGAGCTCTCCACCAGAGTCATCCCGGCGGACATAAATGTGGTGGTACGTTTTGAGGCCAGGGAGAAACCATCACCCTCGCTGTCGATATTCTCCGGAAAACGGTCGTAATCGGTTAAGGCGACAAACCGGTAATCCGACGACGACATAATGTTGACCGAGGGCCAACCAATTTTAAGGAACGAGCCATCCCTGAACGTCTTATCATGAACATTATTGTCGTTACGACGTGGACTCATTCTTTTCTTTACCGCCGCACTGCTTCTGAACGTTCTGTCGAGGCGCTTTTTAGAATGCTCGCGGGCCTTATCTTCGGTCATCTGCACAACGAGCATGTCCGAAGGATCGCAAACGATGGTATAGACAATCCATCCATCGATCAGACCAATGGTCTTCCCTGTTCGCGCAGGACCAACAAAAATCACCGCATCGTATTCACGCGATGCCAGGCAGTTCATGGGCTCAATGATGTAGGGTGTCAGTTCAGGATCCCATGGCACCGAGTTACCAGCCCCCTTGGGAACACGCATGAATTTTTTAACAGCCTCCGAAATCGGCATGCGACGTGGTGGGGAAAATCCTGCCGATATGTCCCTTCCCAAATTTCGGGCTGATGAAAAACCCATTATTCCTCCTAGAGACTCTCTCCTTCCTCATCAGGAATTAATTCAGCAGCACAAGCCTCGTAGGATTTTTCCTGAAGAGTGTATCGCAGGTCATCAATGGCCTGCTGTACAACGCCGACGGCCTGAGGAGTCAGGGCGCAATCGCGTTCAAGAACATCCGGAATTGTCTCCAGAACCTGGACGACAGCCTTTCTCATGGACGAATAGACGATGACTACTTCATCAACTGGGATGAGTTTTCGCTGCTCCTTTTCCAGCTTGATCCTTTCATTTTCAGACTGGTACCAGTCCTTTCTCTCTTTCGGCTCCATACGGGATGGATCATGAACAGAGTCTGCTGCCTCATGCCTCACACTAAACAGGGCAGGCCCGACATGCTGCAGGGCGTAAACGGGGTTCCCCCTGACAGTCGCAGCCACAGGAGTGTTGGCCGCGAGGAGCCGTTTTTTTACTGTGTCCCGGTGAAGCCCAAAGGCCTCGGCGATTTTAAAAACACTCCAGTAATAAGCATCACCGATCCCGCTCACATTTGACATAAGCAACTCCATCTGACAGGTAAAAATCAGGTTTATTTATATATTTCAATTAATTGCAAACTGGTCTAATGACAGGGAGAAAAAAATATTGTACAGGTGAAAAGAGAAATAACTTTTAATTATCAATAAATTACCAAACATGCTGCCGCCGCCATGGAAATGCAAAAACTAGTCTTTTTCCGCGACGCTCCCGCCCCGTGGCAGGGACCCCCACTGGGAGGACCCGACAGCCTGACAACCGTGACGAGCATCTGAAACAGAGCTTTACATAATGGCATGGGGATAATTCAGAAGGACATCACAGCATGCCCACACAAATTAGTGTGAGTGTCCTGTTTCTTACTACGCGCAGGACTGACGAGCATGAGGGGAAAATACGAGAACCGAAATGCCTTATCTTCAGAAATGCAGCCGGCATCCGAACTGGACGATATTGTAAATTCACCTAAATACGAGGCATTGCTGTAGTTGAATTGCAGTACTGTATTAGCCTTACAGTGACAGAATACGATATTGACTCTGTCACTTGTGAAATGGTCAGAATGGTTAGCAGTTATGGTGATCAGTCAACCACCAGGGAATAATCCTTCGTATTCTTATCGTGCTTTACTAACGCGGCCTCAATTGCCCTGAATGCTTCCAGAGATACT
>OGDX01000707.1_pt1 | contig 21903 bp, 9 predicted proteins | sample 1570461 | NCBI WGS metagenome assembly OGDX01 (sample SAMEA2582172, study PRJEB24529) | metagenome
TCCGCCGTTCTACCGACTGAACTACAGAGGAATCGTGTGAACGGGGCGCATATTAATGGCAGTGCATGGTGATGTCAAAGGGTGAAATGCATTTTTTTGTTTGTTTGCTGTCAATTTCAACAAAGTGATGAGATTTCAATCTTATTGGTAATGAACCATCGTGGTGCATACCCTCCTTTTATAGGGCAGGGGAACGCGACTGCTGGTGAAAAGAGCCAATGACGAATCTATCATAATCTCTTATTTGACAGTTGGTTAGCTTGTACATCAACGCCAAAATAAAACTGGCAAGCATCTTGCAATCTGGTTGTAAGTAATGGCGGCACTTGGGCCGATTCTCAAAAACCGGAGGCAACATGAACTTCAGACGCCTGAAATACTTCGTAAAAATTGTAGATATTGGTAGCCTGACCCAGGCTGCTGAAGTATTGCATATCGCACAACCAGCGCTCAGCCAGCAGGTTGCCACACTGGAAGGTGAGTTAAATCAACAACTTTTGATTCGCACAAAACGGGGCGTTACGCCAACAGACGCCGGAAAAATTCTCTATACCCATGCGCGGGCCATTTTACGTCAGTGTGAACAGGCCCAACTGGCGGTGCATAACGTTGGTCAGGCATTATCGGGGCAAGTCTCGATTGGCTTTGCACCAGGAACCGCTGCGTCATCCATCACCATGCCCTTATTACAGGCGGTTCGCGCTGAATTCCCGGAGGTCGTTATCTATCTTCATGAAAATAGCGGTGCAGTGCTTAACGAAAAACTGATAAATCAACAACTCGATATGGCGGTGATTTATGAGCATTCCCCTGTGGCTGGTGTATCCAGTCAGGCTTTGCTGAAAGAAGATCTTTTCCTGGTAGGAACTCAAGATTGCCCGGGGCAAAGCGTTGATGTTAATGCTATTGCACAAATGAACCTTTTTCTCCCCAGTGATTACAGCGCTGTTAGACTTCGTGTTGATGAGGCGTTTTCCCTACGGCGGCTCACGGCAAAAGTCATTGGTGAAATTGAGTCTATTGCTACGCTTACCGCAGCGATTGCCAGCGGCATGGGCGTTGCAGTATTACCCGAATCGGCCGCGCGTTCGTTATGTGGCGCAGTAAATGGGTGGATGTCACGCATTACCACGCCTTCCATGAGTCTCTCTTTGTCATTAAATTTACCCGCCAGAGCGAACTTATCGCCACAGGCACAGGCAGTGAAAGAGTTGTTAATGTCAGTGATTAGTTCTCCAGTGATGGAAAAAAGGCAGTGGCAATTGGTGAGCTAAGCGTTATATCGGGATGGAATAAGATGCGGGTTTTTATTATTTGTTATGCCGGGCGTTAGACTTTAACAATAACGGGATATCTGAACTGCCCGGAGTTTACCGTGAATTTCCAACAACTAAAGATAATCCGCGAAGCTGCACGTCAGGATTACAACCTGACAGAGGTTGCGAATATGCTTTTTACCTCACAGTCAGGCGTCAGCCGTCATATTCGGGAACTGGAGGATGAACTTGGCATCGAAATATTTGTTCGACGAGGTAAGCGACTGCTGGGCATGACTGAACCGGGCAAAGCATTACTGGTCATTGCAGAACGTATTCTCAATGAAGCCAGTAATGTTCGTCGGCTTGCAGACCTGTTTACCAACGATACGTCTGGCGTTCTCACTATTGCAACGACGCATACTCAGGCACGTTATAGCTTGCCAGAGGTCATTAAAGCTTTTCGCGAACTTTTCCCGGAGGTTCGGCTCGAGCTAATCCAGGGGACGCCACAGGAAATTGCGACGTTGTTGCATAATGGTGAAGCTGATATTGGTATCGCCAGCGAGCGTTTGAGTAATGACCCGCAGCTCGTCGCCTTCCCGTGGTTTCGTTGGCACCATAGTTTGCTTGTTCCACACGATCATCCCTTGACGCAAATTACACCATTGACGCTGGAATCAATAGCGAAGTGGCCGTTAATCACTTACCGACAGGGGATTACGGGGCGCTCACGTATTGATGACGCATTTGCCCGCAAAGGTTTGCTGGCAGATATTGTATTAAGTGCGCAGGATTCTGATGTCATTAAAACCTATGTTGCTCTTGGGCTGGGGATCGGATTAGTTGCCGAACAATCCAGCGGTGAACAAGAGGAAAAGAATTTAATCCGCCTGGATACGCGGCATCTTTTCGATGCTAATACTGTCTGGTTGGGACTCAAGCGAGGACAACTTCAGCGTAACTATGTCTGGCGCTTTCTGGAACTTTGTAATGCAGGACTTTCAGTTGAGGATATCAAGCGGCAGGTGATGGAAAACAGTGAAGAGGAAATTGATTATCAGATATAGCAAAAAGCCCGCTATAAAAGCGGGCTTTTCAGAAATTTGGCTCCTCTGACTGGACTCGAACCAGTGACATACGGATTAACAGTCCGCCGTTCTACCGACTGAACTACAGAGGAATCGCTGTTGAGGCACATCTTAACGGCGAAAAATCTTTTGTCAAACCCGATTTTTAAATTCCCCAACTGTTTGCCGTTTCTATCAACAGTTTGTTGCATTTGCAGACAATTTGATGGCGAAAATCTTTGCAGCTTTGCTGATTCTCCCTCATTATTTGAAATGTGGTTTCACTTTCTGCAATTAAGGTCGGCTTTGAATATCTCCTCTGCTTTACGCCAGGTTGTTCACGGCACTCGCTGGCACGCTAAACGCAAGAGCTACAAAGTGTTGTTCTGGCGCGAGATAACCCCGCTTGCTGTTCCTATCTTCATGGAGAATGCCTGTGTCCTGTTGATGGGGGTTCTGAGCACTTTTCTGGTCAGCTGGCTGGGAAAAGATGCGATGGCCGGCGTGGGATTGGCGGACAGCTTCAATATGGTCATTATGGCTTTTTTTGGGGCTATCGATCTTGGTACTACTGTCGTTGTAGCATTTAGTCTCGGTAAGCGAGATCGACGACGAGCGAGGGTGGCGACGCGGCAGTCATTGGTGATCATGACGTTGTTTGCCGTACTGTTGGCAACGCTTATTCATCATTTTGGCGAACAAATTATTGATTTCGTCGCGGGTGATGCCACGACAGACGTTAAAGCACTGGCGTTGACTTATCTGGAGCTGACGGTACTCAGTTATCCAGCAGCTGCCATCACTTTGATTGGTAGCGGGGCACTTCGTGGTGCAGGGAATACGAAAATACCGCTACTGATTAACGGTAGCCTGAATATTCTTAATATTATTATTAGCGGCATATTGATTTACGGCCTTTTCTCCTGGCCGGGACTGGGATTTGTCGGGGCTGGGTTGGGTTTAACCATTTCTCGTTATATTGGCGCAGTTGCAATTTTGTGGGTGCTGGCGATTGGTTTTAATCCTGCGCTAAGGATTTCGTTAAAGAGCTATTTTAAACAGCTGAATTTTAGCATTATCTGGGAAGTCATGGGGATTGGTATTCCAGCGAGTGTCGAATCAGTGTTATTTACCAGTGGTCGGTTATTAACCCAAATGTTCGTTGCCGGAATGGGGACCAGTGTTATTGCCGGAAATTTTATCGCGTTCTCAATTGCGGCTCTTATCAACTTACCCGGAAGTGCGCTCGGCTCTGCTTCTACGATCATTACAGGCCGAAGGTTGGGGGTAGGGCAGATAGCGCAAGCAGAGATTCAGTTGCGGCATGTGTTCTGGCTGTCCACTCTTGGATTAACGGCCATCGCCTGGCTAACGGCTCCCTTTGCCGGGCTTATGGCATCGTTTTACACCCAGGATCCACAGGTTAAACATGTCGTTGTGATTCTGATTTGGCTAAATGCTTTATTTATGCCTATTTGGTCCGCCTCATGGGTGCTACCCGCTGGATTTAAAGGTGCTCGTGATGCCCGTTACGCCATGTGGGTTTCGATGTTGAGCATGTGGGGTTGTCGGGTTGTAGTCGGTTATGTGCTGGGAATCATGCTTGGCTGGGGTGTGGTTGGTGTCTGGATGGGAATGTTTGCCGACTGGGCTGTGCGGGCCGTGCTGTTTTACTGGCGAATGGTTACTGGACGTTGGCTATGGAAATACCCTCGATCCGAGCCGCAAAAGTGTGAAAAAAAGCCAGTTGTGTCGGAATAAACGACAAAATGCAGATTATTTCAGCAAACGATTTCAAATTTAAAAAACAGGCTTTGACATTGTGGGTGGGCATCGCTAATATTCGCCTCGTTCTCACGATTCCTCTGTAGTTCAGTCGGTAGAACGGCGGACTGTTAATCCGTATGTCACTGGTTCGAGTCCAGTCAGAGGAGCCAAATTTTAGTTTTGAGACATCTCTATGAGTCTCAAAACAGTTAAAAAATAAAAATTATTTTTACCCGGTCACTTTGTAAAAAAGTGGCCGGGTTTTTGATTTCTGTGTTTCGTGCGCTTAATCGAGTCTCACGCTTCAGTGAGCAAGTTGCCCCCCAACAGACATCACGATTCGCAAGGTCAAAAACTCTGTTCCATGAAGTACCGTACAAAGATAAAGAGAAAAATGCCTTATGCGGGATGTAGCTGTCGCGTCTTTATCGGGAAACTATGCGTAATTGCCACTTTGCCTTCTGTAATCAGAAAAAGAAGAACTGGAATTTTAATAAATATTATTTCTCTGGGAACGGGGATTTTTTATAATCAATATGACGAGTTGAACATTATATTTTTTATAAGGGTTATATGAGATTAAAGAAATCTGCCGTAAAGACAGATTTCTTTAACATATAATTAGAGATTTGCGACGTTATGATAAACTTTTTGTACATCGTCGTCATCTTCAAGGGCATCAACAAGCCCTTCAAAGATTTCTAAATCTTCTGGGGAAAGCTCAACTTCAGATTGCGCAATCATTTCTAATTCTGTTGTTGAGAACTCAGTGATTCCAGCTGCTTTTAGAGCCGCGATTCCTTTATGAAGGTCAGTAGGTTCGGTATAAATAACAATGTTACCTTCTTCTTCAGTCACATCACGAACATCAACTTCAGCTTCAAGTAAAATTTCAAAAATATGGTCAGGGTCTGATCCTTTAAATACAATCACACCCGTATTGTCAAACATATAGCTGACAGAACCTGCCGCTCCGATATTGCCGCCTTTTTTATTGAAAATTGTGCGAACGTTAGCAATCGTACGGTTAACATTTGAAGTCAATGTCTCGGCGATAATCATTGAGCCATTAGGACCAAAGCCTTCATAACGGCCCTGCACGAACGTTTCATCTCCGCCGCCTTTGGCTTTATCAATTGCTTTATCAATAACGTGCTTTGGAACTTGTGCCTGCTTTGCACGTTCAATAACGAATTTTAAAGATGTGTTTAATTCTGGATCGGGTTCACCTTGTTTGGCAGCAGCATAGATTTCTACACCGAATTTTGCATAAATTTTAGACGTTGCACCGTCTTTAGCCGTTTTTTTAGCAACAATATTGGCCCATTTACGTCCCACTGGAATGATCTCCTCGAAAATTTATTTACATTACTGGTAAATCGTTAACATGTGTTAATTCAGCATATTATATCATAACAGGAAAAATCTCGTCTATTAGAAATAAAAATATTCTAAAGCCATAATCTTATATTTTGTTTTATAAAAACTAATGTTGTTGGCGGGATTTTTTATAATTGTGTTTTGAAAGCATACTTGCTTTTAATATGTGGAAATCATTAAGACGATAATAAAACTCGCATCTGCCCAAGGAAGCAAACAGCCCGCGTTGATTGCAGGCTATTTGCCAGATGTCTTACTTAATCCTTCACATCTATTTCTGATGAGAAGGTTCAGAACTTATTATCGGAACGGCGGCTCATTAAAGGTTCGTAATTTACGCGAATGCAGTCGGTCGCCTTCTGCGCGCAGCAAATCGATCGCCCGAATGCCAATTTGCAGGTGTTCGGAAATAGCGCCTTCATAAAAACGGTTAGCCTGACCGGGAAGTTTAATCTCGCCATGCAACGGTTTATCTGAAACACACAGTAGTGTCCCGTATGGCACGCGGAAACGATATCCTTGCGCGGCAATGGTTGCACTTTCCATATCAATTGCTACGGCCCGGCTTAAGTTAAAACGAAGTGCAGAAGCTGAGTAACGTAACTCCCAGTTCCTGTCATCTGTGGTTACCACAGTACCTGTACGCAGCCGCTGTTTGACTTCCTCACCAGGCCTGCCGCTGACTAACTTGGTAGCGTCATAAAGCGCACGTTGCACTTCAGCAATGCTCGGAATAGGAATATCGGGCGGCAGAACCGCATCAAGAACGTGGTCATCGCGTAAATAAGCGTGTGCAAGTACATAATCGCCAATGGCCTGACTTTCACGTAATCCGCCACAGTGACCAATCATCAACCAGACATCCGGGCGTAGCACTGCCAGATGATCGCAGATGGTTTTAGCATTGGATGGTCCCACGCCAATATTCACCAGAGTAATACCCTGACCATCGGCGGTAATTAAATGCCATGCTGGCATCTGATGTTTTTTCCATGCAAGGTCGGAAATGGCTTCTTCTGGCGCTTCGGTTTCGGCGGTGATCCAGTTCCCGCCAGCACAAGAAAGGGCAATGTAGGGACTATCAGGATCGAGGATCTGGCTGCATCCCCAACGAACGAATTCATCCACATAACGTGTGTAGTTGGTAAACAAGACGAACGGCTGAAAATGTTCAACTGGCGTACCGGTATAATGGCGCAACCGTGCGAGGGAAAAATCGACGCGGCGCGCATCAAAATGCGATAGCGGGGAGAATTCAGTTGGATGATAAATGCCGTCTGCAGTTTCATCGCCAATTTGCGCCAGTTCTGTTGTCGGGAAGTAGCGAGTTAACCCAGCGCTCATTGAGCGATCAAGTGTCAATTCAGAGCCATCGATGACATAAGGATAAGGGATTTCATGCTGCGAGGGTTGCACTGAGATATGCGCACCATAATCCTGATACAGCAACGTAAGTTGTTCATTAAGATACGAACGAAAGAGAGTAGGGCGAGTAATCGTGGTGGTGTAGCTGCCTGCGTGGGTAAAGCGACCAAATGCGCGCGTTTTGGGGGGATTGGTTGTGCTACCGTCCCAGGTTACGGTCAGTGATGGATAGACAAAAAGACCTTGTTTGCGGGCGTTTTCATCAGGTAATTCGCCACTTGTAATATAGTTGCCAATGGCGTTGCGTAATGCGACTACAGATTGCTCATACAGCGCGTCGAGTTTATCCAGTGCCTGAGCTGGGGTCAGACCGGAGCCCTTATTATTCATGTGTGTCTCCTGTTCCATACAATTACCGCACATCCGATAGTATGTCACAGAAATGTGAAACAAAAGTGTAAGGCGAAGATCGGATGATCTTCGCCAGGCTATCAAGCGCGTTGACTGTCTTTCATCAACAAAGCGGTCATTGCGGAAATCAGGCATCCAGCCAGCAAATAAATGGCGACGCTATGCCAGTTCCCGGCAAAGTAAGTGATGAGTGCAGCGGCAATAAAAGGTGTAAATCCACCGCCAACCACACTGGCAACCTGATAACCGACTCCAGCGCCACTATAGCGATAACTGGCACCAAACATTTCGGTAAACATCGGTTGTTGCACACACACCACCATGTCATGCGCAATGTTTGCCAGCATTATGGAGAAGAAAACTATCCAGAAAATAGATTGTGCTTCAAGCGCCATAAAGAAAGGAAATGCGCTCAACGTTCCGATTAACGCGCCTGTGATATAAACCCTGCGGCGACCAAAACGATCGGCAAGCCAGGCAAAACAGGGAATTGTCAGGCAGCTTAATCCACCTACCAGCAAACCAATATTGAGGAAAAGTTCGCGCGGTAACCCCATATTCTGGGTTGAATAATTAAGTGCGTAGGCAGTAACGATGTACATCGTCAGCAATTCGCACAGTCGTAGCGCAATAATCTTCAGGAAAGCACCGGGATGTCGTAACAGCGCTTCGATAACCGGGATGCGTTTTTTCGCGGCAGCTTGATAATGTTGCTGTTGTTCAAATTCCGCGGACTCCTCCATGCCATTGCGCACCCACAATGCTCCCAGTACCAGTACGATGCTAAACAGGAAAGGAATGCGCCAGCCCCAGCTTAAAAACTGTTCGTCAGTCGTCATCATACTGATCAATGAAACCAGTCCGGTTGAAAGCAGTAAACCTACACCGTAGCCAACTTGTACACCGCTACTGTAAAAGGCTTTTTTATTTTTCGGTGCACTTTCAACGGAAAGCAACGCCGCGCCTCCCCATTCGCCGCCGACGGCAAATCCCTGAATGGCACGCAGCGTCACCAGTAAAATAGGTGCCCACCACCCAATGGTCGAGAAGGAAGGAAGAATACCAATCAAGGCTGTCGCGATGCCCATCATCCAGACGGTCAGCATTAACATGCGCTTACGTCCCAGTCGGTCGCCAAAGTGACCGAAAATGACACCGCCGAGCGGACGGAAAAGGAATCCGACGCCAAAGGTGGCAAATGCGGCGAGCGTTCCCATCGCCGGGCTTACTTGCGGGAAAAACTCGCGATTAAACACCAGTGCGGCGGTAATGCCATAGAGTAAAAAATCATACCAGTCGACGACGGCACCAGCGAAACTGCCTAACGCAGCTCGTCGGGCGCGACTTAACGAAAGCGTCCCTTCATCGGGACGAGTGGAGATGAGCGTGGAGTCCATAATGATCCTGTTTGTACTGTCTTTTTATAATTAGTATGGAAAAGGTAACTCACATTGCCGTCGATCTATAAACGAACCTTATGAGACTACCTCGACAGAGCGCATCTGCAAATGATTTTATGGCCGATTAACGGCAACATGAAAAATTCGCTGGAAGATGAAAGCGCAGGAGTTGCTGGTGTTGTTTAAGGATTAAGCAGAGGACCCACAGGTTCGAGATATGAAACATAAAAGTCCGCATATGCACAAAATTGCGCCATGATGAGTCTGATAGACTGCAATGCATTATAACCAGTAGGGAGGCGAGGTTAGGTATGTTTTTAGCATCATTGTTGAGACGTATTGCATTTAGTTACTACGATTATAAAGCTTATAATTTTAATATTGAAAAAACAGAGTTTGTTGTTATCCATATTCCCGACCAGATTGGCGATGCTATGGCCATCTTTCCTGTTATTCGGGCGCTTGAATTGCATAAAATTAAGCATCTTTTAATTGTTACGTCGACAATTAATTTAGAAGTGTTTAATGCACTTAAACTTGAAAAGACTAAATTAACATTAGTCACAATGACTATGCAGGATCACGCAACATTAAAAGAAATAAAAGATTTAGCAAAGAACATAACACAGCAATACGGTACGCCGGATCTTTGTATAGAGGCGATGCGTAAAAAGAACCTGAAAACGATGATATTTATCAGTCAGTTAAAAGCAAAAACGAATTTTCAGGTTGTTGGTTTAACCATGAAGTGCTACTCCCCTTTGTGCAAGAACGCGTCCCGGATGGATCAGAATCTCCGGGCTCCTGTACCCATGACATGGGCATTTATGATGCGTGAGGCGGGTTTTCCAGCAGTCAGGCCAATATATGAATTGCCACTAAGTGAGGATGTACTCGATGAGGTGCGCGAGGAAATGCGATCGTTAGGATCTTACATTGCGCTTAATTTAGAAGGTAGCTCGCAGGAACGTACATTTTCATTATCGATTGCAGAAAATCTAATAGCAAAAATTCAAAGTGAAACAGATATACCAATAGTGATCGTTCATGGACCAAAAGGGGAAGATAAAGCCAGGGTATTAGTGGATTGTTATAATAATGTCTACCGTTTATCCTTATCACCCTCGATTAAACGTTCAGCAGCAATCATAAAAGATGCTTATATCGCAATAACTCCTGACACCTCAATATTACATATGGCAAGTGCCTATAATACTCCCGTTGTTGCAATTTATGCTGATTACAAAACGCGATGGCCCGCAATGGCCGATGTTTCGGAGTCAGTCGTCGTTGGGCAAAAAATTGACAATATAAGTCTGGATGAATTCGCAAAGGCATTAAAAAGTGTTTTGGCGAGAATATGAGACAGTACTTATGCATAGTAATGCCGATCTGTTATGAACGGTGGTGTCATCAATACTCTGAGGCTGGTCAATCATCACAGAAAACCAGCCTTTGGATCAAAGCTGTACTCACCGGATACGATCATAGTCACATCGAACGCGATTCTTGCGGTGCAGCAGTTTTATTTATTCATTTTCTGTGAGAGAAGGGCAAGCTCTATAGAGGGAATGTAAAAAAGAGTGCTCCGAATGGAGCACTCTTTAAGAAATTATAACGGAAAATCACAGGTTTTTATAACATGTCGCATAAGCAAACCCAAGCTTTTCAAATACGCTTTGATCACCTGTTGCCAGGGAAACTACGTATTGTTCGCTTGAGTTTGCGGGACTAGATGACCAATACATATTTGATTGAAAACCAGCTTCAGTCGTGTAATGCCCCATATCTCCCCATTCACTGTACAGTGACCCGATGCCTCGGGAACGACTATGGTTTAAATGGTCTGCACGGGGAAGTGTGTAGCCATTGCTACTGCAAAAATTTTCAGCAAGGCTGTATATCATGAAAGCATCGCCGGAGTTCACCCACCAACTCTTCACACGGATTTCGTATACATAGCTAGGGCCTCCTGATTTTGGCGTCGCCGTAATCCTTTCCCAATTGCTGCCGACATTTTTAAATGTCACTTTACCGGTAGCATCAACATCGACCCAGGAGGCAGAGCTTGAAAACTCATAATCAGCCGCCGTTTTTCCTGGGGCAAAGTTGTCATTATTCAACTGATAATACGCCCCGGTGAACCCCTGCGAAGGGAATGTAGTTGTCGGTAGGTCAGTACCATTGACTGATACTGTACCGCTCATTATTTTGTCTTCTGCGCGAGTGAATTGTATTGTGGTACTCAGACCAGCTTGATGAACACCATTCAATACAGGGATCAGCGTTGCGATACCCTCTCCGCCGCCTGTAATGGTGGCTTTGTAATCACCGTTGATATTTTGACTGTAATCAATTGCGCTAATTTTCATATAGGGCACGTTAGTACCTGATTGCACAAATTCCAGCCCTTCAGAAACTTTGATCGGATTGCCTGATATATCGTGCAGAACAAGATGTAGCTCAGCACTATCGGTAAAGTCTCCTTTCAATGATGACCGATTGTTCTTAAGGACTGACTTTGAGGCGTCTGCCGGGCCTGCCACCAGCGTTATATCTACTGTTTGCATTCCACCAGCGGTCGTGACTGCGCTTACCGTGACGCTCCCCGTTATCGCTCCTCTCACGCTTGTTGTCGCGATTCCGTTTTGATCTGTCACCGCTGTTAATGACGTTAATGTGGCAGAGCCGCTTTTTAAGGCGAAGTACACAGTGAGACCTTCGATCAGGTTACCACTGCCATCCTCAACCGTTGCCTTTAAGGTACTTAAATCACTGTTGGTGGCGGCGATAGTCGATGGATCAGCGATAAAGCTAGCAACATGGGCGGTGCTTGAGTTGCCAGTGACTTTCACGGTTGTCTGTGTCTGTATTGTTACGCCGTTATGGAACGATGCAGTCACCGTATATGTACCGACTTTATTGCTGGTCAGAACGACTGGAGCCTGACCTGAAGAGTTGGTTCCCACTTTTCCGCCACTTAACGTCGCACCTTCTGGCGTTACGCTAAAGTTGATGACCTGACCCTCCACTGGAGTGCCATTTGCAGAAGTTAGCGTTGCCGTCAGAGTTGCACCTGTTGGGGAATTGACACCGATAAGCGGGCTGGACGCCGAGAGTGTCAGTTTTTAATCGATTACCACCAGATCCTTCTCATAAGAGGATCCATTCGCCAGGGATGCTTTCACCATATACGAACCGTTTCTTTCGGGCGTCATAGTGACCTCGGCTATACCATGCGTATCAGTAGAGACAATATTTTGGCTGATGGTCATGTGCTCTGGTGGCTCTGCACTGAATGTTACAGATTCATTAAGAATCGGATTGCCAAACTGGTCGTTGACGTGAGCTTTAACTGCTACGTCTTGTGCGACCATGACCTGACCTTCAGGTATCTCCAGACTGGTAATCGTTGCAGAATTAATATCTGCTTTTGCATTCAGTAATCGCGAGATGACTTCAGTAGGTTTATCTGCCAGAGAGGCTGAAACTGTTTTCAGTCCGACCTCGGTGCTTGTCACAAGAATTTCAGCGAAACCCCGATCATCCGTTTCAACGCTGGTGCTGCTTAGCGTGACGGAGGTTCCGCGGAAATTAACTTTTATGCCTTCTACCGGGTTGCCGTTAGCGTCAGTGACGCTTGCAGTCATGGTCGCGCCCTCGGTCGTGCTGACGACGAAAGAGTATACAGAGGTTAATGAGGCTAGTTTTGCGGTACCAGCATCGGCAATCAAAGTCACCTGTTTCGTATCACTGACACCATAATTGTTCACGCTAACTGTCACGGGGTAGGTGCCGGATTTTGTACCGCTCAGTGTAACTTCAGCCTTGCCGTTGATATCAGTAATGGCGGAACCGCCTTGTCCGAGAGTAAAGCTTGCGCTCACATCTGCCGGTAGCGTGAATGTCACCGCCTCATTGGCTAACGGGTTGCCGTTTCCATCAGTCACTGTTGCCTGCAGCCTGGTCATCCCGACGTTATTAGCGATAAAATTGTCCTCGGTAACGTTAAGATTAACCTGCGCAGTGAGTGTATCCGCAATAAAGTTCACCACCAACTGCTCACTCTTACCGCCAGCCATCGATGCTGTAACAGTATGAGCGCCTGCTTTTGTACCTTTCAGCGTGACTTTCGCTTTGCCATCGGCATCAGTAACCGCTTTACCGCCATCGCTCAGCGTGAAGTTCGCCCTCACATCTTCCGGCAGAGTAAATGTTACCTCAGTGTTGGCTATCGCATTGCCCTCTGTATCAGCGACTGTTGCTGTTAGTGTCGTGATATCGTTATTGTCGGCAATCACCGGATCCTTCGAGGCTGCCAGCGTGATTTCAGCATTCGCTACGTTCGGCACATAGGTCACTGTTTGTTGCATCGAATCGCCATTTTCGAGGGTTGCCGTCACTTGATAAACCCCGGCTTTTGTAGCGGTAAAGCTTGCGTAAAAATTGCCGTCGTGGTTGGTAGTATATATAGCGTTATTACTGGGGGTCACGCCTTCACTTGGTGATACTCTGAGGGTTACCTCCTGCTGGGGTACACCGTTGCCGTAATTATCCTTCACCTCAATATACAGATTGGTAGTGTCGCCTGCGGAGACTGTATCAAAAAGTGCCTGTAGCAAGGTGAGATGTGCCGTAGACGCATCAGCGTTGACATTAATTGATGTGCTAAGCGTGGAGCTACCATTTTCCAGACTGGCCTCAACGGTATGCGGTCTCGCTCCTGATTCTATCGAGGAGCGGGTATTGGTATAAGTGACGGTAGCTTTACCCTGTTCGTTCGTCACGGCTTGGCCGCCGTTCGTCATTTCGGCCGATTTTGTTCTGCTGGTAAAGCTCACAGTCACACCTTTTACCGGAAAGCCATTATTATCAACGATTGTGGCGGTGATGACGCTGCCGGAGCTGTTCTGCGGGGTACCGGCGATTATGCTGTCTGGGACAGGCGTCAACTCGATAATTTTTGCCGCTGCTGTGTCGCCAATAAAATGCACAGTTTTGTTGTCGCTGGCACCATTATTAGCCAGTGATGCAGTGACCGTCTGCTCACCAAAGGCAACGCCTGCGAGAGTGGCCTGCGCGATGCCAGACTCATTGGTATTACTTACTCCCGGGGTCAGGGTGAGTCCTGAAGAGGCTGAGCTGAATGTTACCGGAAGATTATTCACCTCATTGTCGAACTGATCTTTAACCGTTGCAGTTAGCGTTGCGTTATCGACGCCATTACCTGTGATCTCATCTTTTGACATCTGCAGGACAACCTGAGCCGAGGTTTTGTCCGCCACAAATGTTACCGGCTGCGAATCACTGGTATTGTTATTACCCAGCGTTGCGGTAACCGTATGCGTACCCGCTTTTTTACCTTTCAGCGTGACATGCGCTTCCCCATTGGCTTGGGTGATGGCAATGCCGTTATTTTCGAGGGTAAAGTTTGCCGCAACGTCCTGTGGCATGGTGAAGGTCACCGTTATTCCCGCCACCGGATGATTCGACGGATCTTTCACTGTTGCTGTCAGAGTTGTCTCATCCACGCCATTCCCAATGATTTCCGCTTTCGATGTTTGCAGAACGACAACCGCTCTGTCTTTATCCGCCACAAACGTCATTGGCTGTGTATCGCTGACATTGCTGTTAGCCAGACGAGCCGTGATCATATGCGTGCCCGCTAACGTGCCGGTCAGGGAGGCGATTGCAACCCCGTTACTATCCGTCATGCCTTTTCCTCCGTTGCTAATTGAGAACTGACTTGCGACGTCGTTTGGCACAGAGAAGGTGATTTCTTTATCTATTAGTGGGTTGCCATTTTTATCCTGCAAGGTTGCAGTCATATGTAGCGGAGCTGTGTTGGTGACGGTGATATCACCTGAAGGCACACTGAGGGTCAGGGCAGCAGTACTTTGATCACCGATAAAAATCACCTGTTGATTAGCCTGAGAACCAGAGCTCACAGAGGCCGTAACCGTATAATCACCATTTTTCAAACTGGTCAGCGTAGCTGTGGCGATCCCGTCGTGGCTATTCACTTCTGTTTGGCTCAGTTTCGCCTCTGCTGAATTAACATTGAAAGTGACCTTGACGTCATTGAGCAGGTTGCCTTTTGCATCCCGGACTGTTGCGGTCACTGTGGCGCTATCATTGCCGTCAGCGACCACTTCATTTTTCGACTTCTGCAGCTCAACCTGCGCGGTACTCGAGTCGCCGACAAAACTGACGATTAACGTTTGTTTCACGCCATTTTCAAGGGTGACTTCAACCGTGTTGTCTTCCTGCTTACTACTTTTCAGATCAAAAGTCGCCAGACCATTAACATCCGTTTTTGCGGTGTTTTGATTGTTGAAGGAAGTTGCCGATCCGCTTAATACCGCAAACGTGACGGTATGATCATTGATTGGGTTGCTTCCTTCATCAGCGACATTGACCGAGACGGTGTTTGCTGCATTCTCATTGGCGAGCACACCATTATTGCTGGCAGATAATGTCGCAATTTTTGCTGACTGCGGGTTGGCGTCGATGATAAAACCAGCGGTATGCAAATCTTCATTCCAGTTTTGCATTAATAGCTTCGCAGTAAGCCCACTGCCTTTGGTATAGGCGGTATAGGTTGCCTTATAGACGCCATCTGCGGTTTCTTTCCAGTCTGTAGTGACACCAGGTTTCACGTTGTCGATGCTGACTGCGTTATTCAGTTGCTGTTTTTGCTCCTTAACAGGTTTGTCATTTTCATCTCTCAGTTCTACCGTCACCTCGATAGGATTGCCGGAGAGATAACGGTCTTTATCAATTTTAATTGACGAGTGAGTTCGGGATGACGAAATAGAAATGATATTCACCACGGCGGGGGCTTTAGCCGCATCCACACCATTCAGCTGTGGCATCAGCGTCAGCGTGCCAGACATCGCTCCTGTGGTCAGGATCTGGGTATAGCTTCCGTCACCATTATCTTTCCATTCAGAAAGGGTGATGTCCTGAACACCTTCGTGACGCGTCGAGAGCACCAGCCCGACAACAGGATTACCTACTGCATCATGCGCAATAAAAGTCAGTGTGGCGGTTGAATGGGAATCCGCGTTCAATGTTTGGGTACTTAACGATACCGAGGAATCTTTCTGGCTTAGCGTAGGTGCCTGAACGACCACCATGCTCTGTTCACGATTCGACAAATTGCCTTTGACATCTTCGGCGGTGACTTCAATCGGCCAGGTGTTATCGGTTTCTGGCGTACTGGTGAACCGGTAAGCCGGCAGGGTAACCAGAATATCTTTACCCGTTGTGACCACTTTGCCACCGGCAGCTTCCAGAGCGGTGGCTTCGACGTTATAGCCTTTCAGGGCATATTTGGTTTGTAGCGACGAAACCAGTGATTTCACTTCTCCTGACTTCCCTGTCACGGGGTCTGTCAGGGTCAGGCGAACCAGTTCTTTTTTGCGATATTCCAGAACGATGTTGTTGTTGCGATCCACCAGATCATAACGGCTGCCTGCAAGGCTACGCCGTGCAGCGACTTCATTCGGGTCAAGCTGTTTCTGCATTGCGCTGCCAGGTTGCCAGGTAAAATCGACGGCAAAACGGGTGTCATTTTCGCCCTGTTTACCCTGGCGTTGCTCCGCGCTGAAGGTCATCAGCGGGAAGGGGGTATAGTTAAGTCCAGCGGTTATGGCATGAGGATTACTTTGCCGATCGTCTTTATCGAACAGGGCCACTTCATCGCCATAATACTGTTCATAGACCAGTTTACCGCCAAGGTACGGCCAGGCGGGTAGCCAGCCTTCTGCGCGTACATCCCAGCCATTGGCCGGGCGTGCTTCATAATCGTTGTCCAGTTCAGGTGCGCTGCGCCAGTTGGTCAGTCGCAAATAGCCGTTACTGCTTAATTTTAGATAGTCGCGCCAGTACTCCGCGCCAATGCCGGCGCGGGAGTGGTAACGGCTAAGATCGTGGTCGAAAAAGAAGTTGATGCCCGACATCCATGTGGGAGTGAAATGACGCCAACCTAAGCCGTTGTTAATCTGCGTACGCTCGTCAGTACGATGGAGAGTATGCTGACTGAAAAAGAGATTATCAGGCGTTTCATACCACGGATGGAGAAAATCGAACTGGGAGTTCTTCAGGCTAAAATCTTCATCCACGCCCAGCGTGATTCTTGCGGTACCGAAGCGGCTTAACCAGTCTGTCATTGCGCCTGAAGCCTGAGAAGAGGCCCATCCACGCGCCATATTTGCCGCTTGCTCGCTGTTCATATCTTCGGCGAGCAGAGACCCGATTTGCTGTGAAGTACTGGCTATCTGTTGCTCGAGGTTGTCACTGCTATTACCCGGCGGCGGGGTTAATTTTTTTTCACTAACTTGTGCCGGGACATCCAGTTCATCACCCTGGCGGACATTATCAAAACCTCGAGCAAACGTACGAAACTGGTTGAGTTTGCGTAACTCAGCCACCGAAATACCGAAACGTTCGGCAACGCTTTGGGCCGATTCCAGCGCTCCAAGGGTGTAGGGCACCGTATTGGCATTTGCAATGGCAATTTGTGCAGGAACTGGTTGTTGGGTTGCGGCGTTTACCACACCTTGTGCTGCCGCAGCCATAGGGAACGCAAGTTGAGTTATCAGACAGATACCCGCAGTTAAGCGGCGTAGTTTAATTCCCATCCCGCATAAGATTTGTCGGTCATTTATTTTTTCTCCACTTCTCTTCTTCGTAGCCATGCTTACCTTCCCTGAACGAGCTAACATAAATGCGCCCTTTCTAGCACAGCGAAAAAATGTAAATCCTGATAGCAATATGATTGAAAATTAATAACTTTTCGTTAGGCAGTTTTGGGTGTGAGTTGCAAGAGGGGAGACTACTGAATAACTCAAGTTTTATAATCGAGGGGAAAATGGTGATGGCGCCATAGCAAAACGCCCTCAACCATAAAGGTCGAGGGCGCTTAAGATGTTAAAAACCCGCTATCCGTTAAAAAACAATGTTCAACTAAGGTCAGTGACATTGCGCTAAAAAAGCGAATTTTTAGAATTTGGCTCCTCTGACTGGGATCGCCGTAGCCAATAAATAGCTGATTGGTAAGCTAAAAAAAATCGAGTTTGTCAAGACCACCAGGCTGACCACCTTTTGTTCGAGCGACACGGAGACTTCAGTTGAGTACAGAATAGTTCCTTGCCACCGGGTTCGATCTGGCTGAGCTATTGGGACTGACTCAGCACTTCACGGCCTGACACAGTTGACCGCAAGTCCCTGCACACCGGAAAAAGTCAGCGCAATCTACACCTGGTCGTCTCCCCCGGAGTCTTACGTTGTACCGATATTAGGCACTATTTAGCTTGCCGCCTTCCCGCAACTCGAACTATTTAATCAATTAACGGACATTTGCTCTTATCTTGATTCATTATATGACTAAATGATTTTTTATTTATTCTATAAAAATCATTTTTATATCTAACTATACCAGATCGATTTACATAATAAATATCATTATTAAAAGTAATACTACCTCTGACATCTCTATCGTCATATTCTCGACTATATGAATCATTAATATGAAATAATAACCCCATAAAAACATTTCTACCAATACATCGCTTCATTCCATAATTATTTATCTGACTTTCAGGAATCCCTGTTATTGACTCAATATCAAACCCTCGCCAATAAACCACCCCTATATAATCTTCATCTTTACCAATTGCATTTGGAATATTTAAAATAAAAAACAATAGTGTCACAAAATTTATTTTCGACATTTTTCCCACTCCACTCGTGGTACTACATATGCAGTCCGTGGGTTTTCACCTAAACCAGCGCGGATAGGATTTTCATTTAAGTTTACGTTATTCATTCTATCCCCACCATCATCATGGACTCCATGAGCATGACCTAATTCATGTCCTAATTCAACTGCCAGTGATGTAACCTCCAGGCCTTGTGCCGTAGGTAATTTTACACACTCATTGGGCTCAATAAACACCGCTTTTTCTTTTCCTTGACAGGAGACATCTGTTGTTCCGGCAGGGCAATAAAAAGCATCGCGATGTATTGTGTATATATTATATACATCTTTCGAATCTTCTAACGGTTTTGTTATTTCTTGTCCTCTCTTTGTTGTATTTAATTGTGCATATGCCTCCTGTAATAATTTTGCCTCATTAGGATCACTAGCTACAACGATCACTTTTAATCCTAAAGGATCTATTTCATTTATTGGATTTAATGTCCACCGTCAGCCCGCACTGTGCAAGCCACTGGCGGCTTTCACTGCTCACGCAGTTTGCCCGGATTTCTTCCTCCAGTCTGTCCAGCAGCCGCACCAGTTCAGCCGGGAACACCACGCCGTGGCCGTTCTCACTCCCTTCCTGCTGGAGCGTCTCTGCCAGGCTGCGCCGCTGCGCTTTTTCCCGCTCGCCGTTCTCTGTCTCGACCCGGATGAGCGGCGTGAAGCTTCCCGGCTCGTATACCGTCTGGATACGTGTGGTGTCAGTCTGCACCGTCGTCAGCCTGTCTCCGTCCCAGCCATACCACGTCACCTCCGGTTTACGCGACAGCGACATCCACCCCGTCAGGTCACGCTCCCGCCGCCAGACCCGTTTTGCCATTCGCCGTCCCAGCGGGTCGTAGAGGTAGCGGCTCTCGACCAGTGGCTCGCCATGCTGTATCCGCGTGTAGAACACCAGGCGGTGCTGGCTGTCGTAGTGGTAGTGGTGGGTCCGCTCGTCGTCCGTCCGTATCACACCCGTCGGGATGCGGTCCGTCTTCTCCGTCAGCCTGCCGTATTCATCGTGGCGGTAGACATAGTGCGCATCCTCCGCGATGCGGTTATCCGGCCACACTGTGAGTGTACTGTCCGGGTGCAGCTCCGGGTCCGGCAGCCGGTTGCCCGCCGGGTCCGTGGCATACGGGATGCGGATGTCCAGGTCTGGTGCGAGGGTGCGCACACTCTCCAGCCTGCCCGTGGCGCTGTAGCCGTATTCCCGCGTCTGTCGCGGGCCGCTGATGCGCACCAGGTCGCCGTTGTCATTCCACCCGTAGTCACGGTCATACACCAGGCTGTTCAGGTGCTGGCTCTGTAACTGGCCTGCGGGGGTGTATGTGCTGGTCAGTTCATATGCGGCATTACTGCCTGCCCTGCTGCCGAAGCTGCGGACCGTCTCACGGTGCAGCCTGTCCCGCGTATACTCGACCAGCGGCGTCCCGCCCAGCTTCATTCCCGCCAGGTAACCGCTGCCATACGTCAGCCACTCCACCGGCGGCAGGCTGTCCGGCGTGACGCGGTTTGCCAGCCCCTGTTCGTTGTAGGCGTGTTTCGTCTCATGCTGCCACAGCAGTTCCCCCGTCTCCGGGTTCTCCACCGTCTGCCGTTCGCCCGTCAGGCGGCCCTTATCGTCGTAGCCGTAGTGGACAGCGACACGGTGGCCTTCGCTCAGGTGGCTGATTTCTGTCAGCCAGCCGTGGCCATCATACTGCCACTGCTCTGCCGGTTCGCCGTTCACCGTGCGGTGAGTGATACGGTCCGATTCATCGTAGTACCAGAGGATGACAAGTCCCTCATCCTCACTCTGTGTGAGTTTTCCGGTCAGGTCATAATGATAACGTTGCGTCCGCCCGTCAAAGCCGCCCTGCTGTACCAGCCGGTCCAGCGCATCGTAACTGAAGACGCTGTGGCTGCCGTTCTCGTTGGTCAGGCTGATGACACGTCCGGCAGCATCGTACTCCATACTGCGCGTCAGCCCGCCCTGCGTGGTGCTGACCGCCTTTCCCCACGCATCGTACTGTGTCTCGCTCCGGTTGCCGTCCGGGGTGATAACGGCAGTCAGGTCGCCTGCGGCGTTGTATTCATACCGCGTTTCACGGCCCTGTGCGTCTTTCACCGAGGTTAACCGGCCACGGTTGTCATAGCGGCGGTAAAGGCTGATGCCTTCCTCGCGGTGGACCGCCGTCATCTGGCCGAAGCGGTCGTATTCATAACGGGTCTGGTAGCCCGAGCAGTCGGTGAACGCCAGCAACTGCCCGTAGCGGCTCCAGGTCATCTGCCGGGTGCTGCCCGTCGCATCCGTTGTCGTCGCCGGTAACTCACTGTGCGCGTCATCGTAGCGGTAGCGTACTGTCTCCCCGCTGCGCGATGTCTCCGATACCAGCCTGCCCGGTTCATCATATTCCCGGCGGCTCTCCAGCCCGTCCGGGGACACCACCGCCGTCAGCTGGTTCCCGTCGTTATAGTAAAATTTCGTCTCCCGCCCGTCCGGTGTGGTGATGTCCGTGATATCGCCGGACACCACATTCAGACCGTACTCTGTCCGCCGTCCCGCCGCGTCCGTCTGCGCCGTGAGCCTTCCTGCCGCGTCATACCCGCTGCGCGTGACGCTGCCGTCCGCCAGTTCTTTTTTCACCACCCGCTTCAGCCCGGCCCCGCCTTCTGTATGCAGCACCTCATGCCGGTTCAGGCTGTCCGTGACGGTGATGCGGTCCTGCTCATACTGGTAGCGGTAACTCAGGCCTGCCGGGTTAAGCTGCTCCACCACCCGCCCGGTATCGTCGTAGCGGTAGCGCATCTCCGGCCTTCCCGCGTAACGGTGCGCCACCATCCGGCCCGGGTGCTGCGCGTCATACGTGAAAGCGCGCACCTGCGTATTGCTGCGGTCATATACCGCCAGCAGTTCACCGGCTTCCGTATACGTGTACCGCACCAGTGGCGCAGCGGGCAGGCTCTCCGGGTATGCCGGGTCGTGCATCAGCCACACCGCCGAAAGGCGGATACCCCTGTCGGGGCCGTATTCGGTACCGGGCAGTGTGTCGGGGAACGCTGAGGCTGAGAGAGGGCGGGAACTGTCAGAAGAAGATAGCGAAGAGGTGCGGGCCTCTTCCGCACGCTGCGCCTGCGTGGTCAGCACCAGACGGAACTCCCGCCCGGCACCGTCCGTCACGCCCGTGATTTCCCCGGCCAGGTCACCGGCGGCCTCACGCCGGTACGTCAGCGTCCGCCCGAAGCGGTCTGCCAGCCCGGTAAGCACCCGGTACGGCGGCAGCGGCGCTGGCAGTACGTCCTCAGCACCCGGCACCCGCTCAGACCACCCCAGTATCCACCACGGCCCCTGTGCGCTGTTGGTCGCCAGGTAAAGATGCGGGCTTAACCGGATATCCGGCGGCAGCGCCCCCCACAGCCGCCCCAGCGTGTGGCCGTCCGGCTGCGCTGCCTTACCACCGCGCACCAGCCACATTGACTCACTGCGGCTGTACACCGCCTCCCCCGGCAGCAGCGGCTCAAAG
>OGDX01000737.1_pt1 | contig 21093 bp, 20 predicted proteins | sample 1570461 | NCBI WGS metagenome assembly OGDX01 (sample SAMEA2582172, study PRJEB24529) | metagenome
CATGCATCCTCCGTGTCAATCAGCGGAGTGATTGACACGGGAGTGAACAGTAACTTTTTTACTGCCTTCTATCATATGATGTAACCGGGTTGCTCCATTGCTATGCAATTCCCGCAATCCTCGAACATCATCATATCATGTATCGTGAAAAATTTCCAGTCTTCCCTTAAAGAAATTGTCGACATTTTGTCTATAATCTAGGTTAAACATTTCTTCAGTTTTAAATTATATTCTCTTAATAAATTTTACTTTTCTTTAGCTTTCGTGACACGAGGTGTTCATAATTCTTCCGTATAATAACATCATCAAGTTGATACAGATGAATGCTAAAGCAAACATGAATGTTACTGGTCACAACAAAAGATAGCTAGTACCATTCCAGTATCATAAATAAAAGAAGACGGTGATTGTATTAGCGACAGATCTTTTATGATTGCCGGACTTCGACCAAAAATTACGAATAGTTTATATAGATAATGGCCCGGTGCAGTGCACCGGGCCACGTTTTTTATATTTTCTTAACCTCTTTTTCCATTTTTCAGATCTTCCACGATTTCATTGTAACGCTTTTTATTCAAACGATAGAAGAACAGTACAACCGCTGTGACAATCCACAAAATTCCGGGAATTGTTGAAAATGCATGTTTCATAACTGCAATTACTTCCGGATTCTGTACCTGATTTGCCACATATCCGTATTGACCAAGCAGTGCTGCAAGGAGTGCAGTTCCTATAGCCATTCCGATTTTATTTCCAAGAGAAACAAATGCGTACTGGAATCCATCATTTCTAAGTCCTGTTTTCCACTCACCGTATTCCACACAATCCGGAATGATTGCGTAGATTGCAGTATTAAATCCTGAAAAGAAGAACTGTGTAATACCTGCCAATGCATAGAATACAATTGGAGATTCTTTTACATTAAAGAAGAACATTGCAAGCATAGCGATTCCTGTAAGTAATGCAAAAACAGATGCTGTTCTTCCTTTATTATTCAACTTACGGAATACCGGCTGGAAACAAGCTGCACCGATAATTGAAGGAATAATAATACACATGGAATATGTTGTATAATAGGACGCATCTCCTTCTACATAAGTAAAGTAATATAAAATATCTGCATTTCTTCCATATAGTGTGAATCCGAACAGCACCTGTCCAACTAATGCAAGCAGATATGGTCTGTTCTGCATAACGGCCTTCAGCTGTGCTTTAATGGAGATTTTTTCTTTCTCCGGAATTGTCACCTGTTCTTTTGTCTTTGCAAAACAGAAGAAATGACATGCAGCAAAGATGCATCCGTAAATAATTGCAACAAACAGATAACCGTTCTTTACACTGTTGCTTCCAAGTTTGCTGATCAGTGGCACTGTTACGATATTGATGATTCCGATTGCAATCATTGCTGCTACGGAACGAGATGTGTTGATCTTGGCACGCTCATCAATATCCTGTGTCATAGCACCGCAAAGTGTTCCATATGGAATGTTTACACAAGTGTATCCTAAGACAAGAAGACAATATGTAATTACCATGTAAACTATTTTCGATGTATTTGACCAATCTGGGTGCGCCCAGAAAGAGAGGATCAAAAGCGCTGATGTGATCGGTGCTGCCACTAACAGCCATGGACGGTATCTTCCCCATCTTGTGTTTGTTTTATCTGTTAATCCACCTACGATCGGATCATTGATTGCATCCCAGAATCTTGAGAAAAGCATCAATGCTGATACTGCTGTCATACTGATTCCAAATACATCTGTATAGAAAATCATTAAAAAGTTACTGACAAACATCCAGCTAAAGTTACATCCTACATCTCCGAAACCATATGCAATCTTGCTGATCAGAGGCACTTTTCCATTATTGCTCTCGTTTTCCATTAATTACCTCCTAGCCAAAGTTTCTGATAAAACTCTGCTCTCTCTTGATTCGATCTCCTATTTCTCCTGCACATTGATGATTACTTTCATCGTTGTCTCGCGGTTATCATCAATATACTGATATGCTTTCAGATAATCTTTGAATGCAAATGTCTTAGAAATCAATGGTCTTAAATGAACTTTTCCTTCATTTACAAGTTCTATACCATCTACATAATCATCATGACGATACATCATGGTGCTCTTGATATCCAGTTCGTGATCATTTGCAACTGCAAGGTCTACTGTTGCCATTCCTGCAAATACGGCAACAAGAACGATGATACTTCCTTTTCTTGCGTATTTAATTGCCTGTCCCATTGTGATATTATTTCCTGCGCAATCATAGATCACATCTGCTTTGTCAGGACCAAAGGCTTCCACCATTGCCTCTCCAAAGTCTTTCTCCATAGTATTAACACATACATCAATACCACATTCTTTTGCCTTATCCAGACGAAGGTCGCTGACATCTGTGAGCATTACCTTTGCGGCGCCCATTCCTTTTGCTGCCTGTGCAACCAGGTTACCGATCGGTCCTGCACCAAGAACTGCAATATTCAATCCCTTTACATCTCCTACCTGCTTCACTCCATGCACTGCAACTGCCAGAGGCTCGATCATGGCTCCTTCTTCATAAGACATATCTTCCGGAATCGGTGTTACTTTAGAGGCATCTACTGCAAAATATTCTGAAGCCGTTCCTGTTGTCTGGAACCCCATAACCTTAAGTTCCTCACAAAGGTTATATTTTCCGTGACGGCACGGATAACACTGTCCGCAGTAAACCTGTGGCTCAATCGTAACTTTCTGTCCTTCATGAAATTCTGTAACATCTTTTCCGACCTTGGCAATCTCACCGGATACCTCATGTCCCTGAGTCACCGGGTATTTTGTAAATGGATGTTTTCCATGATATACGTGAATATCAGATCCACAGATTCCAATATTCATAATCTTAACTAGTACCTGATTATCTTTCACTTCCGGAACCGGTACCTCTCTGAAAATAATTTCTCCCGGGTTTGTCATTACCTGCTGTAACATAATGTTTTCCTCCTTTATTGAATATCTTTTATTAAATGTTTTATTAAAGTAATTACATTATTGTTCGAGAAATGCATTTTGTCAATATGTTATTGTTCAGTTCTGCCTATTGCACAAGATTTCGCTATGATTTTTATGCAGTTTGCGCAAAAAAAGTCCAGGGAAGAAACATGTATTAAAAATGTTTCTTCTCTGGATTTTCTAACTTTCCATCATTCTGATCATTATAATGTTTTAATAAAAGCCTGTAAATAATGTTTTGCCACACCAACTGCCGAGGCTTCTCTCTTATATGAACAAACTTTCAGGTATCTCGCATCATGCTCAAATCCATTATATTCCATTACTTTTTTCCCTAAGGTTAGCATATGATCTGCAAGATATCCCCCTACTTCTCCTCCAAGAATAATATCCATATCATATGCCATTCTCAGATTTGAAATAAGGATTGCCAGATTATTAAGATACTCTTTCCAAACCTTCACAGCCTGTCCGTCCTGCTCTTCCACCTTCTTCATAAACTGTTCCAGTGTCTCTTTGGTATCATCTGTCAGCACGCTCGCCGCACAGTAAGCATCCGCACAGCCTTGTTTTCCGCAATAACATTTCTTTCCGCCTGGAACAAGGATCATATGTCCAAATTCTCCGGCTTTCTGATTTGCTCCCGGAATCAATTTCCCGTCAATGCAAAATGCTCCTCCGAGTGTATTATTCAATGAAAGATACAATGCATTTCTATAGTTATTTAAATCCTCTGCCATCATTGCCGCATTGGCATCATTTTCAAAATAAACCGGAAGTGAAAAGACCTGTTCCAAAAAGCTTAAACTATAATTCTCCAATTGGAGCGCATGAGATTTGATCAGCATTCGTTCTTTCGAATTAACAATTCCCGGAATTGAAATTCCGATTCCCAAGATTCGTTCTCTGTGTTCTACATCTGAAAGAAATCTTTCCAATGCTTCGCTCAATTGTAAGTAGTAAGCGGCCTCTGTTGAAAATTCTAAGCGGATCCTTTCATATTTCTCTATCTCATAGCTCAAATTCACAAGTACAAATCCTGCATGCTTCGCAGTGATCCTTATCCCAACCGCATAACGGTACGCTGGATTAATACTGATTCGTTTTGCTTTTCGCCCGCCTGTAGATTCATATTCTCCGGTTTCAACCGCAATTCCATTAGCCAAGAGCTCATTCACATTCGACAATACAGTCGGCATACTAAGATTGAGATCCTTCGACAATTCCACTTTAGACGTTGCTTCGTGATTTATAATATAGTTTACTATTTTTGATTTTGTGATATTTCTCTTTTCCGCTCCAGCCATATCCAAGGCTCCTTTTATAAATTATTTTATAAAAGTATCTTATCCCTTCTTTGCCGGTTTGTAAAGGTTACAAATCCATTTTATTCTTCTACTTCCACCGGATTTGTCACGCTGACCTTGTGATCATACCATGTTCCCTTTTTTCCGATCAATGCAAGATCAAATTCTTTGTCCAGTGCCGGAACCGGAACGTCGAATCCATAGACCTCATCAGATGTTCCATCGCTGTAATTAATAGTATCTGTTGTAGGCTGAAGCAGTTCTGCGCCGTCCTTCTGTGCATCCTCGGCAGTTCCTTCGAACAGATTGACAATATTTTTAGACACCAGACTGATATGAATTGTCATTTTCCCATCCTCTACTGTCAGTGTTCCTTTTCCATCCATTGCTTCATTCACATGGAACATAGAGCTGTCTGTTTGGAACTCTGCTGTATATGTTCCGTCTTCCAGTGCTGCCTGTTCATCTTCTGCCTTATCTGCAGAATCCTCTTTTGTATCCGCCTGTTCTGTTTGTGCTTTTCCACTGTCTTTCGTCTCTGTGCTATTTCCACATCCCGTAAATACAGATGCGATCATAGAAACAGAAATTAATACCATTAATAACTTCTTTTTCATCTAAATACTTCCTTTCATTGATTCAAAAAAGGTCATGCAATTCCTTTTTCTCTGAACAAGCATGACCTTCTCAATATCTTCTTACAAATTACTCTGCATCAATTGCAGCCTGTGTATGTGCTACATACAGCTGCTGGATTGCCTGGATTTCTCCTAAACCTGCAATCTGAGTATCAATGCTGTCAAATGCTCCTGATGCCTCAAACTGGCTCTTCCAGGAATCGTCGTCATCTCCGGCCATATCGTTGTTCGCATGGTCTCCTGCAACAACCATCAGCGGACGAAGGATTACTTTCTTAAATCCTGCTTCTTTCAGTTTCTCGATCACTGCCTCGCAGGATGTATCTTCCGGCTCACCCTCTACAGTTCCGATAAATACATTGTCATATCCAAGCTGTTCCATCTGTGTCTGCATCTGAGAATAACTTACCTTTGCAGTATGAGATGTACCATGTCCCATGAATACAAATGCTGTTCCGTCTTCTTTCACTGCATCCAGACTGTCAAATCCTGCGTCTTTCACTGCCTCTGCTGTGATTGCTTCCGCTACTGCTGCCTTGTCTGCATTGATAACAGTTGCATCAGCTCCAACCTCTCCGAGAAGTGGCTCTGCAATCTTAACAGATTCAAACTTATCTTTATATCCCTCTAATGCTGCTGTAAGTTCATCATATTCTGCTCCATGCATCAGATGTGTCGGCTGTACAACAAGGTTCTTCACTCCATTGTCTACAGCTCTCTGCAATGCCTGATCCACATTGTCGATCTTCTCGCCATCACGGGCCTGTACGTGATTGATGATGATCTGTGCTGTAAATGCTCTTCTTACAGACCAGTCCGGATAAGCTGCCTGAACTGCCTTCTCAATACCACCGATATCTGTCGCACGGCTGTCATTGAAGGATGTTCCAAAACTTACTACAAGGATTTCATTTTCACCGATCTCATCAGCATTGAGCGGATCATCCTTGGATGCATCTCCTGTATCTCTTCCGAAATAATCCGGATCCGCATTCTCTCCCTCAACGAGTTCTTTCTGTGCATCTGTCAATGCATCCCATGCTTCTTTCGCTGCTGTACACTGCTCATCTGTCTTGTCTGTTCTTTCCTGAACATAAATGTCATCAATCAGCTTCGCAACTTTATCTGCTGCTTCCTGATCACTGTCCTGTTTTGACTCTGTCTTTGTTGTGTCAGTGTTGTTGTCGCCCTTTGATCCACATCCTGCAATCATGGACACACTAAGTGTTGCTGCCAGTAAAACCATTAATACTTTCTTTTTCATTGTCATCCTCCTGATTTCTTGTTCTCAGAAATGAAAACACCCTCGAATCAAACGAGGGTACGCAAAGAAAAACCGGTGATTATTTACAACCTATCTGTAAATAATTACTGCAGTCTAAATCATTTCCTTTCGTACGGCCAATTCCTCGTGGCATGAACTCTTCATTCCTGTACTGCGAAAGGCAGGTCTCCCGGCTGATCGTTCAAACGCTTCTGCTTCACCTTCCCGGTCTCCCAGTGGTCTCAAAACAAAAGCTCACGAAATACGGTGACGAGTTCGTACAGGATTCTCACCTGTTTCCCTTTTCACCAGTCCAGATTTCCCATGTCGTTCCCCTGAGCATTCATAATCAGGACGCCATCATCCATCTGACTGACACCTCACGCATCTGTATTAAATTATATGTTACAACGGGGTCATTCTATCACACTTACATAAATGCGTCAAGAAATGTTATAAATCGGGGGATTTACCCTCTTTTCCGACTTTGATTTCCTCCGCAAAAATGATACAATATCCCTCAGAGACAAAATTTGTAACTAGGGTGGTTTATTATTATGAAAGAATCTAATAGACAAGCATTTCGTCGTGGTTTTCGCGATGGAATTCCGATTGGACTTGGATATCTTGCGGTCTCCTTTTCAATCGGTATCGCCGCAAGAAATATCGGCCTGAATGCATTTCAGGGATTCCTTATGAGTCTGTTAAATAATGCATCTGCCGGAGAGTATGCCGGACTGACTGTAATTGCTGCAAACTCTCCTTATATTGAGGTCGCAATTGTCACATTGATCACGAATGCACGTTATCTTCTGATGAGCTGTGCCATGAGTCAGCGTTTAAGTCCCGACCTTTCGTTAGGACACCGTCTGCTGATGAGTTATGATATCACAGACGAACTTTTTGGAATTGCGATCAGCAGACCCGGTACTTTAAATCCTTATTATACCTATGGCGCGATGGTAACTCCGCTTCCGGGCTGGGCTTTTGGAACTATGCTCGGCGTCATTGCCGGAAATATCATGTCGCCACGTATGGTCAGTGCATTTAGTGTTGCCCTCTTTGGAATGTTTATCGCTATCATCATTCCTCCTTCGAAGCAGAATAAAGTCGTTGCAGGACTGGTTACTCTTGCATTTATCTCAAGCTTCGCAGCAACTTGCCTACCTTGGATCTCCACTCTGTCGGATGGTACCAGAACAATCATACTAACCGTCGCACTTTCAGCCGGAGCAGCATTCTTCTTCCCGATACCGACAGAAGACGAAACTTCAGCTCCAACTAAGCAATAATAAAAACGTAACTTCAGTTACTCAGAAGGAATAAAATTATGACACACAATATTTATATCTATATTCTTATCATGGGCGGTATCTCTTATTTCATCCGCGTACTGCCGATGACCTTGATCCGAAAACCTTTGAAGAACCAGTTTCTTCAGTCCTTTCTATACTATGTACCTTATGTCACACTAGCAGTGATGACATTCCCGGCGATCCTTCATGCCACACAGTCTCCAATCTCCGGAGCTCTCGCTCTCGTTGTTGGAGTTGTAGCCGCATGGTGTGGTGCCGGACTGCTGCCGGTCGCAGTTCTTTGCTGCGCAGTTGTATTTATTGCAGAGCTTTTCTTGTAGAGTAATCTTATAGATTTTAGTAACTGTCGATGCCCTTTTTTCTGCCATTGATGCTTTTTTCGCTACTGTCGATGCCCTTTTTCGTTTGGCGAAACAAATTTTCTTAATTTTCTGACATTTAAGACATTTTCTTTAAAAAGTCTAACGTAAAAATATAAAAAAAGGGGTTGCATTTTTCTGTAGCTTTGATATAATAACCATGTTGTTTGAAACAAGCAACAAACAAAACTCAAGTAATGCGGAATGGTGTAATTGGCAGCACAGCAGACTCTGACTCTGTTAGTAGGGGTTCAAGTCCCTTTTCCGTAGCTGGGAATTTGCTTCGGCAAGTTCCCTATTTTATCGGAGTGTGGCTCAGTTTGGTAGAGCGCTACGTTCGGGACGTAGAGGTCGCAAGTTCGAATCTTGTCACTCCGATGTTTTAAGAGATTACAATTTGTAATCTCTTTTTTTGTATATTAGGATTATAGTCTCTTTGTTGTTACAGATGCGTTGACCAAAAATCTTAAAATGAAAGTTTAGTCAACGCATTCTAATCAAATCTTTATTTCAGCTCTCCATCAAATACAACAGTTGCCGGTCCTGTCATATAAACCGTGTTCTTCTCCTGGTCCCACTGAATCTCCAAATCTCCGCCAAGAAGCTTTACAGTTACTTCATCTTCTGTCAATCCATTCAGAATACAGGAAACAGCTACAGCACATGCTCCTGTTCCGCAGGCAAGTGTCTCCGCAGATCCTCTCTCCCAAACACGCATCTGTACAGTATGTCTATCCAGTACTTTTACAAACTCTGTGTTCACACGTCTTGGAAATCTCTCATGGTTTTCGAATTTTGGTCCGATTTCTTCAATCGGAAGATTATCAACATCATCTACATAAACAACTGCATGCGGATTTCCCATAGATACACAAGTCATATGATATTCTTTTCCATCCACAAGAATCGGTTCATCTACAGCTTTATCTCCCTCTGCCACAACCGGAATTTCTGCCGGTGTCAAGATTGGGCTTCCCATATCAACTCGAACCTTCGCAACCTTTCCATTTTCTATGAAAAGCTGAAGTGTTTTGATTCCTGCTAAAGTCTCAACTGTAATCTCTGTTTTATCAGTCAGACCATAATCATACATATATTTTCCAACACAGCGAACTCCATTTCCACACATTTCTCCTCTGGAGCCATCCGCATTATACATGGCCATCTCACAGTCTGCCACTTCTGACGGACAGATCAGGATCAATCCATCAGATCCTATTCCAAAATGTCTGTCACTCACCTGGATTGCCAACGCTGATGGATCTTCCACCTTCTCCTCAAAACAGTTTACATACACATAATCATTTCCAATTCCCTGCATTTTTGTAAATTTCATTCTCTTCTCCGTTCCGCTGTCATCACTGACAGTCCTCTCCTTTATTATTGTTTACAGCACTTCTTATTCGTTACTGTTAACAACTGCCTCTTATTCATTCATAATTGTCAGCACCATCTGTGCTGTTTCGAGCATATTAGTCCCACTTTCCATACTGCTCTTCTGTAAATATCGATGTGCTTCCTCTTCTGACATGTTATTTCGTTCTATCAGAAGCGCTTTCGCCTGATCGATTATCTTTCTCTGAGAATCGTCTCTCTTTCGTATCGTTTCTCTGCGCTTTCTTCTCTTCCTGCTCTGTGTCTGCTGAATCATTTCAACGGTATTTACCAAATCATAAACTTTGATTGGGAGCGGAAGTCCTACAACCCCATCCGGCAGTCCATCATCCATCCACTTATCCGCTGAAGCCACCAAAAGCATATCAAACGCATCCGGAAGAGATTCTCGCAAATCTGTATATTGCATATCTTGAAACCGATAACCGCACACGACAATTCCATCACTCCAGTTATCAGCATACTGCAAAGCCTTAGCTCCTGTCAGACATACCGCAGATACTTCAATACCCGCGCGAACTAAACTATTACGGATATTTACTGCATTTTCCCTCTTTGGGAAAACGACAATAATGTTGCTCATATCTGCTCACCTCTTCCGCTAACTACTCTTCTATCAATCCGTTCTCTCTAAATGCCCAATACCAGGATACCTGAACTACAGCCTGTAAAGATAATGATCGATCTCCCAGTCTGTCACCTGCATACAATATTCTTTATATTCTTTCTTATTTGCTTTTATGATCTTCTCGGCAAGCTCTTTCCCTAATACGCTGATCAGCAGTTCATCTTTCTCAAGCTCTGCTGTAGCAGCCCCAAGCGTTCTCGGCAGTTCTTCCACTTGAAGTTCATCTCTTCTTTCCTGCGTCATCTTCTGAATATTTTCATCAATATTCTTCGGAGGCATAATCTGATTCTTAATTCCGTCCAATCCGGCTTTCAGAAGTACTGCAAGCGCCAGATATGGATTCGCCGTAGCATCCGGACTACGAAGTTCCAGTCTTGAATTGTCTTCTTTCTCCATAGACACACGGATCAAAGGTCCTCTTGTCTTAGCTGACCATCCCATATAAACAGGTGCTTCATACCCCGGCACAAAACGTTTATAAGAATTGATCGTCGGATTTGTAATACAGGTGATTGCCTTCATATGTTTCATCAAGCCACCAATAAAATAATATCCTTCCTGGCTGAGTCCATTTTCATCCTCCGCGTTATAAAATGCATTTGTCCCATCGTTTTTACATAAAGACAAATTAATGTGCATTCCTGCCCCGTAAGTCTCACTCTTCGGCTTTGGCATAAATGTTGCATGCAGACCATGTCGTTTTGCAATTGTCTTGACAACCATCTTAAATGTCATCAGATTATCTGCCGTAATCATCGCCTCATCGTAATGAAAGTCGATTTCATGTTGCGCCGGCGCAATCTCATGATGTGAGGAAATAATCTCAAACCCCATATCTTCTAATGTTAAGATCATATCTCTTCTCGCATTTTCTCCAAGATCCAACGGCCCTACATCAAAATATCCACCCTGCTCGTGAGTTACTGTTGTCGGTCTACCGTCATCATCTGTATGGAAAAGAAAGAACTCGCATTCCGGACCGACATTCATCGTATATCCCATCTCTTTCGCCTCCGCAACAGCCTTTCTGAGTACATAACGCGGATCGCCTTCATACGGTGTTCCATCTTTTTTATACACATCACAGATCAGTCTTGCAACTTTTCCCTGCTGTGGTCTCCATGGAAAGATTTCAAATGTACTCAAATCCGGATATAAATACATATCTGACTCTTCCTCATCTGCAACCCCTTCCAAGGAAGAAACATCAAACATACAGCGGTTATCCAATGCTTTTTCAAGCTGTCCTACTGTTACCGCCATATTTTTCATCGTTCCAAAAATATCTGTAAACTGCAATCTGATGAAAGCGACATCTTCTTCCTCTACTATGTGAAAAATATCATCTCTTGTATAGTTATGCATTATTTTTCGACCTCCTTTATCATAAACTGATACGATAAAAGGGCGTTCTCCACCTAAGTTGGAAACGCCCTTGTTTCTGTGTTACATTATATCGACTGACTGTTTTCTTGTCAATTATTTCTGAATCAGTTCAAGAACTTCTTCTTTTACAGGCATTGCTTTGATCGCACCCTTCTTTGTTGTTACAAGTGCTGCTGCCGCATTCGCAAATGTCAGCATCTCTCCTAACTGTTCCTCTGTCAGATTCTCAAAATCATGATCAACCAGATAATTCAAAGAACTTCCACAGAAAGTATCTCCTGCACCGGTTGTCTCAATTGCTTTCACTGAAAATCCTGGTCTCTCTACGCGCATGCCTTTGTAATAAGCTCTGCTTCCGTCTTTTCCCATAGTCAGAAGAATCAGCGGAATATTGTATGTCTCCTGCAGATATGCGATTCCCTCATCATAGTCTTCCTTACCGGATACAAACTGAATTTCATTATCAGAGATCTTCAGGATATCACATTTTCCAAATCCATACTCCATCTGCTCTTTTGCAAGATCAAGAGAACTCCACAACGGCGGTCTCAGATTTGGATCAAAGGATACAAGGCAACCATTTGCTTTTGCTGTTTCTACCGCTTTCTTTGTTGCTTCACGCACACCGTCATGTGTCATAGAAAGTGTTCCGAAATGAAAGACTTTTGTATCTTTTACTACTTCTGGATTCACTTCATCTGCTGTAAGCATCATATCTGCCCCCGGATTACGGTAAAATGAGAACTCTCTGTCTCCATCTGGGAATGTATGTACAAACGCAAGTGTTGTATTCACATTTTCATCAACCATCAGATTGGAGGCATCGATTCCGGCTTCCGTAATCGTATCTCTTAATAACGTTCCAAACTGATCTTTTCCAACTTTCCCTATAAATGCTGTCTTCTTTCCCATCTTGTTCAGAAGCGCCAGCACATTACACGGTGCACCTCCCGGGCAAGCCTCAAACATATTGTTTCCCTGCTCGCTTTGTCCATTCATTGTAAAATCAATCAGAAGCTCTCCTAATGCGATTACATCATATTTCTTTGCCATGAAGTTCTCCTCCTATTTCTTGTCTTATTACTTTGTCTTATTGCTTGTCTTAATTAAAATATACTAACTCTTCAATTGGTTCTGCAGGCTCAATATTCTCTGCCTCAAGCACCGGTCCTTCTCCGCCGTATACAGACAGATTCGCATAACGCACTTTTGCACGAATTTTTACCCAGTCTCCTGCATTCAGCTTCGGCGCATAAGCGCTTCTGCAAACATATCCAAGGAAAGATGTATCATCTGCACAGCAAGTCATTGCCATACGCCCCGGATAGAATACCTTAGACGGAAATGCTTTTGGTTTCATAACCTTTGCAACAAATTCTACAACTTTTCCTTTATAGCGCTCCGGATGCTCCTGCATATCAATATACCAGATACCATAATCTTCTCTTGGAATCTCAATCACAGGTGCTTTGAGATCATATGGTACTTCGTCTTCAAAGATATTGTCTACCTCACCGTTCTCATCCTCAAATATTACTTCTGCCTGAGGGCTTACAACCTTAACACTTCTGCGGTATCCTGCCAACGGTTTCTTATCCTCGCAACGGTTGAACAGAACAAGCTCTGCGCCCTTTACCATCTCTACAAACAGTGGTTTTAAGTTTGTCAGATACATCTGAAAAGTACTTGCATCTACCGTTGTGATCTTCTGCTCAATAGCCCATCCTGCCGGAAGCTTCATCTTCTCAAATTCACTCACCTGCCACATACCGTTATACTCGATAACCACACGTTCCGGCTTGTGCTTCTTATTCATCTCTTCCAGCCATTCTTCTGTCAGATCTTCTTTATCTTCTACAGTCTCAATAACGACACCATACTTCAGCAATTCTCTCGGATCATACTCTTCTTCTCCCTCTTCACAAAGAATCAGAAGTGTCTTACCGTCAATCTGGAAGTAGTCCTGTGACAATGTAAAATTCAGAAACTGTGTCTTTCCACTATCAAGAAAACCTGTCATCAGATAAACCATAACATCTGGCTCTTTCATCATATCTATCTCCATTCCGTCTCCCTTTCGCAGAAGACATCTGTTATTACATAATGCTACGCAGCCCCCTATGGGGTACTGCTTTGCTTATCCTTTTTATTTCAGCTTAAATAATTCTGCAAGCTTGTCTTCGTTAAGCTCTGCTCCGATCACACAGATTCTTCCTGTGTATTCCGGTGCTCCTGTTCTTACTTCATGTTCCTCTGGAACCATATCAAAGTAAATCCACTCACCGTCTGCACCTGCAACCATTCCTTTTGCACGGAGTACATTTCCGTAAGAGCCGTCCTCTTCAAGAGTCTTCAGAATTGCACTGACCTCATCCTTTGTATAAGTATGAATTGTCTCTTTACCCCAGCTTGTGAAAACTTCATCTGCATGATGATGACCTTCATGATCGTGGTGATGATGGTGTCCACAGCCGCAGCTGCACTCTCCATCATGATGATGGTGCTCATGCTCATGTTCTTCATGATCGTGGTGGTGATGCTCGTGATCTTCATGGTCGTGGTGGTGATGCTCGTGCTCATGTTCTTCATGATCATGGTGGTGATGCTCGTGATCTTCATGGTCGTGGTGATGATGCTCGTGATCACACTCTTCATGATCGTGGTGGTGATGATGTTCATGATCATGTGCTTCCTTGGCTACTTCTGCGAGTAACTCATCTTCAAGAGATTTGCTTGATTCCATTGTTTCAAGAATCTTCTCGCCCGGAAGCTGCTCGATCGGTGTTGTAATGATCGGAGCTTTTTCATTCAGTTCTCTTAACAGCGCAACACTTTCCTGAATCTTCTCCGGTTTCGCTTTATCTGTACGGCTTAAAATAACTGCGCCTGCATATTCAATCTGGTTGCTGAAAAATTCCCCAAAATTCTTACGGTAAATCTTACACTTTGTTACATCTACAACTGTTGTAAAACTATTAAGTTCTGCATCGATTTCACCCTGAACATCCTGTACAGCCTTGATTACATCAGAAAGCTTTCCGACTCCTGATGGCTCAATCAGAATACGATCCGGATGATAAGTATCTACGACCTCATGAAGAGATTTCCCAAAATCTCCAACCAGTGAACAACAGATACATCCTGAATTCATCTCACGAATCTCAATTCCTGCTTCCTTCAAAAATCCACCGTCAATACCGATCTCTCCAAATTCGTTCTCAATCAATACAACCTGCTCTCCCTTGTATGCGTCAGAAAGAAGTTTCTTAATTAAAGTTGTCTTTCCTGCTCCAAGAAATCCTGAAATAATGTCAATCTTTGTCATTTTTCTCTTCTCCTTTTTCTATTATTTCAAATCCAATTCAACCGGGCAATGATCCGATCCCATAATATCTGTCAGAATCTTTGCATCTTCCAGTCGGTTCTTTAAACTATCTGAGACACAGAAGTAGTCTATACGCCAGCCTGCATTCTTCGCCCTGGCACTGAAACGATAAGACCACCAGGAATAGATTCCTGTCTGCTCCGGATAAAAGTACCGGAATGTATCAATAAATCCGGCATCCAGAAGTTCAGTAAACTTCTGTCTTTCCTCATCCGTAAATCCTGCATTCTTACGGTTGGTCTTCGGATTCTTAAGATCAATCTCTTTGTGCGCTACATTCATATCTCCGGTCACAATCACCGGTTTTGTCTCTTCTAACTTCTTCAGATAAGTGCGGAAGTCATCCTCCCACTTCATTCTGTAATCTAACCTTGCCAGCCCATTCTGAGAATTCGGTGTATACACTGTAACGAAATAAAACTCTTCAAATTCACAGGTGATCACACGTCCTTCCTGATCATGCTCCTCAATACCGATTCCGTAACTCACCGACAATGGTTCTTTCTTTGTAAACACGGCTGTTCCGGAATACCCCTTCTTCACAGCATAATTCCAATACTGATGATAGCCTTCTAATTCCAGATTTAGCTGTCCTTCCTGCATCTTCGTCTCTTGAATACAGAAGATATCCGCATCTGCCTCATGAAAGAACTCAAGAAATCCTTTCTGTACACAGGCACGAATACCATTTACATTCCATGATATTAATTTCAATCTGCTGCATCCTCCCTTTCAAGAGTGTTGCTGTTCACCGACCATTAGCCAACTTTTCTGTGAATAATCAGCAACTTTCCATAACCGAATCAATAATACACCTCATCAAGGAATAAACCTCTTGCAGGTGCTAAAAATCCAGCCTGACTTCTATCTTTTGATTTCAAAGGTTCCTTCACACTCTCTATGCTTCGTGCTCCGGTTCCAACTTCCAGCAAAGTTCCTGTCAAAATCCTTACCATATGGTAAAGAAATCCTGTTCCTTCATATTGAATACTGACTTTGCTTCCTTGTCCGCAAATCATTATAGCATAAATTGTTCTTTTTGTGGACTTTTCATCCTTTTTATCCGTATAGCCGGCAAACTCATACGTGCCAATCAACAATTGTGCTGCCTTTCTCATCGCATCTAAATCCAATTGCTGCGGAAAATGATATGTATATCGTCTCGTGAATACATCTGCTTTCTCTGCCAGATCAAGCTGATAAATGTATCTTTTTCCGACCGCACTTTTTCTCGCATGAAATCCATTCCTCACAAGCTCTGCATCTAAAATCCGAATATCTCCGGGTAATCTTGAATTTATCTTTTCTGTAAAAAATCCATCCTCCACCTGACCAGAAAGAACTACTGTTGCAGTCTGTCCATTCGCATGAACACCTGCATCTGTTCGTCCTGAACCATCAATCTCCACTGGATATCCTGCCACTGACGAAATTGTTCGCTCCAGAGTTCCCTGCAAAGTGTTCTCTGTGTTTGCCTGTCTCTGCCATCCCTGATATGCAGTTCCGTCATAAGCAATTGTTAATTTATAAGTTCTCATTCTCGCCTCCCGTGTAATATACTAACATTCTCCGAAAGATTGAAATCGGTTATACTCACGAACAGAGTATAACCGATTTTTATTATTTTAGAAATTTCTTCAATTCATCCATGAATGTATTCGCATCTTTGAACTCTCTGTAGACAGATGCAAATCTGACATATGCAACCGGATCCAATGCCTTCAGATTCTCCATAACAATTTCACCAATCTCACTGCTTGGGATTTCTTTCTCTTCACGATTAAAAATTGACAGTTCAATCGCATCAATTGTCTTTTGAATCTCTTCAGCCGGAACCGGACGCTTGTAGCATGCATTCAGAACTCCATTCTCTATCTTCGCTCTTTCATACTGTTCACGGTTATTATCTTTCTTAATTACAATCAGTGGGATCGTCTCTACCTTTTCATACGTTGTAAAACGCTTACCACATTCATCGCAAGAACGTCTTCTTCTGATAGAACTATTATCCTCTGCTGGTCTGGAATCAATCACTCTTGTATCTGGATTGCCACAATATGGACACTTCATATAATCCACTCCGCCTTTCCACGTATCTTATTGCCTTCATTATACACAATGTCTAATATTTTTGCAAAAACTTTTCTTCTTTAATTTCCACAAGAATAATATCCGGTCCAATCTTCTTTATACATGCAAATGGTATCACATATTCGCTATCCGTTCCAAAGAATCCACAGAACTTTCCCGGCCCAGGAACAATCAATGCTTCTATCGCACCGGAGCATTCATTTATCTGCAGATCTACTACACCTCCAAGACATTTTCCATTACAGATGTTCACTACCTCTTTTTCTTTTAATTCACAGAATCTCATAGGCATTATTCCATGATTGCCGATACTTTCTCTTAACTATTCTATGCATGAAATCAGAATCTGTTGTATAATAAAACTCACATGAACATACCAGATTGGAGCATATTATTTATGAAAGAACTTTCTGCTGCCGAAGAGACTTATACGAGGGAAGATCTTCCTACGCCGTTCTTCGTCTTCTGCTTTCTCACTTTCTCTCTTCCTCTATAGTCGTGAAATCTGCACGATATCTTTGATTGGAATTGCGGTCCTATCTTCCAACTCGACCGCTTTTTCATATTGTCTGATTCTTCTCACCTTCCCCTGAACAGTTCGATATTGACCACCTTCCTTCTTCTGGTCTGCACAGAAATACGTAATCTTCACATCCGGATTTATTTCCCTATCGTCCTGTAATCGTTTCTTAAGATATTGTAAACTTTGATCTAACCGTTCCAGTTCCTCCTCATCCAGTTCTACTCTCTGTTCTGTAAGTCTTGCTTCTTCCTTCACGACCTCTTCATATCCGGTCAATGCTGAGAATGGAGCGAACTGTGCCGCTCTGTCTATCAACGGCATTGATGGATGAACAGAAGATACGTGATGCGGACAATCTAAAATATCATCATATTTATGCTTTGTGTCCGCCGATTTGTCTGTTTCTCTCAATAGTTGTCGCTCCTTCCTGCAGATTCATTCCCTTCAGCACTGCATTCTTTCCAAATTTCTTCTTGAGTTCAAGGACTGCCTGCTGCATGCTTCTCTCACGCTCCCGTTCTTCTTTTTCCCGCTGCTTTTGTTCTTCCTTCGCTTGATAATCTGTAAAAAGATCCATCTGTTCATACGAGTCCGTCTCTGCAATCTCACATTCCTGTATCACATGATTTGCCGCCAGTGATATCCTGCGTACAAGCAGTTTGGTATCCACAATCCTTTGATACAGTTCTACCGTTGCATCCACAATTTTTCGCGTGGAAGACGTATACTCTTCCAAATTCATTGTTCCATGTGCATGCTTCGGAATCTTTCTCCCATAACGGTCTGTCTTTATCTCACCTCGGTAATTCTTCTGAAATTCTGATTGTTTCAGATTTTCAATATCGTATCCTACTGTCAGTACAATCTGATTAGTCGCAAGACCTTTATCAACCAGATCCAATACCAGAAGTTCTGTCATTTCCCGTACGATCAGACCTGCCTTTTCATAGGAATACGGGCATTGGAGCACCTGACCGGAACCGACACTGTTCGATGAAGGCTTGTAATTCTTAATTGCCTCCATCGTACACGGCTCCCAGCCCCAGGCATGGTCAATCAGGAGTTCTGCATTCACGCCAAATAAACGATACAATAGTTCTTCATTGTAAAACTCCTGTGCGCTCCCCATCGAACATCTCGCAATATCCCCCATTGTATACAGACCATTCTCCTCCAGCTTCTTCGCATATCCTCTTCCCACGCGCCAGAAATCTGTCAATGGTCTATGATTCCAAAGTTGTTCTCGATAACTTCGTTCATTCAGCTTCGCAATTCTCACTCCATCTTCATCAGGTTCAACATGTTTCGCCATAATATCCATTGCAATCTTTGCAAGATACAGATTCGTCCCAATCCCGGCAGTCGCTGTGATTCCAGTCTCATGAAGTACCTCCCGAATCATCTTCCTCGCCAGTTCTTCCGATGTGAGTCCATAAGTTTTCAGATAGGAAGTTACATCAAGAAACACTTCATCTATGGAATAAACATGTATGTCTTCCGGCGCAATATATTTCAGATAGATTGCATAAATCCTGCGGCTGTACTCCATATAAAGAGCCATCCTTGGTGGCGCTGTCACGTAATCCAATGCAAGCTCCGGGTGTTTCCTTAATTCACGCTGGTCAGACGAACTTCCCTGAAATCTTCCACCCGGACTTCGATACCGTCTCGCCTCATTCACTTCCGCTACTTTCTGTACAACTTCAAACAAGCGGGCTCTTCCCGGAATCCCATAAGACTTCAGCGCCGGAGATACCGCCAGGCAGATAGTCTTCTCTGTACGGGTTACATCTGCCACGACAAGATTCACCTCCAACGGATCCAGATCCCATTCCACACATTCCACAGAAGCGTAAAAAGATTTCAGGTCAATTGCAATATAGGTGCGTTCTTTCATGGCATATTCCCCTCCTTTCGTTGATGTCTCTATTATATAGAACACATGTTCGTCTTTCAAGTAGGATTTTCAACATATTTTGCGATGCATATTTGTGCATTTTGTTTTGAACGGGCAACTCAGATTGATGAGAAATACTTGTTTCCAGGATACCGTAACGAGAAAAAGATAAGCCATCTGTTTCCTGTAGTTTTTCAATAAAAGAAGCCTTACGATCAAACCTCCTTTCTGTCTGATCGTAAGACTTCATTTTCCCTTAAAAACTTGTCCGATAAATCGGCAATGCATTGATTACCGGTTCCTCGTATGGATGTACCTCTTTGATTGCCTGAATAGTTTCATCCACTTTCTCTGTAAATACAGTTACCTCAACTTTTACTTCAGGTTCACAACTGATTTCACCTACATTTCCAATATAAGGAGATGTCCCGCCTAACGGTCTCCAGTAACTGGTAAGCTGTGAACATGACATACATGAATCATAATTGCCTATATGTCCTGCATCTACTGACTGTAACGCTTTCTGTAGCTGCGAAATATGTGTTTCCGGAATAAAGATTTCTAATTTGCAATACTTGAAATCCATGCGATGCACCTCCTCAATGCACAAATAAAATTTATATCAAAATCCCATCGCAATGATCTATTTCATGCTGAATGATCTGGGCCGTCCATCCGCTATATTTCTCTTTTTTCTTCTTGAAATTCATATCCTGATATTCAACTTCTATTTCCTGATAACGTCTGCAGCTTCGCACTCCGTCTAATGACAGACACCCCTCTTCCGTCTCATAAGCGCCTGTGCGCTTCACGATTTTCGGATTAAACATAGCAATATTAAACATCCCCATATTCACTGCAATGATTCTCTTTTTTGCTCCAATCATATTTGCTGCCATACCTACACATCCTGCTTCATTTGCTTTCAATGTATCTAACAGATCAATTGCTATCTGTTTATCCGCTTCTGTCGCCGGTTCTGATTTTTGATTTAAGAAAAATATGTCTCTCATAATAGGCTTAATCATACTTTTTTACTTCCTTTCCATTCCCTGTAAACCATTCTATTTCTACAGAAATTTTTTCTTCTGTTGCTAAGCTTACATAATATTCGTCTATACATCTTGTCTCAATAAAATATTCCTTTACTTTTTCATTTTCCCATTCTTTACTAAATCCAATGCCTTTTACTTTCAGCTTCGCTTCAAGTTCTGTCCATAATTGAGTAAATATCCGGTCTTTTTCCTCCCCGCAAAGTTCAGACATTGCATTTTGTATTTCATTCGAAAATATCTTCTTCGCTGTAGCTTCATGATACGGACGCACACGTTCAATATCAACGCCCACTTCCTGATCAGCAATCGCTAGAACTACATATTTACCGCTATGTGACAGGTTAAAATGTTTTCTTGCATCCACAAGCATCGGCTTCCCATTTTTATTCATTACAAGCTGAGCATCATTTTCTACACCTAAATACTCTTTTAAAAGATATCCCGCTATCAGCTCCTGTTTTTTATCCGTTTCTCTCTTATGCTTCTGATACTTTTCAACATATCTTTGTGCTATCTGTGAGAGAATCCACTCTTCATTACATGATATTTTTTCTATATCAGCTATTATGATTCTTCCCTTGGTCATTTATTGTCCCATCTTTTCTATATACTTTTTTCAAGAATGCCACCGGCATTTTTGCCGTGAGACACACAATCTTCATCTGATATATACATATAGCAAAATCTTTTCTTTGTCAAGAAACTTGATTTTTTTGCAAGAAAAAAACAGCGCTTTCGCACTGCTTCTCAATCCTGTCTATATTCCATGTACCTTCAAAACTACATACAGTTAAAACCAACATTATCATCCAAACCTATCACTGCTTTGGTTATGCCCTCGACCTATTAGTAACAGTCA
>OGDX01000765.1_pt1 | contig 20673 bp, 15 predicted proteins | sample 1570461 | NCBI WGS metagenome assembly OGDX01 (sample SAMEA2582172, study PRJEB24529) | metagenome
ACTGCTTGAGGAACTGCAGGTTGTTCTCGAACATCAGGCCGATGTTGTTGATGCCATACTTCAGCATAGCGATACGCTCGATGCCAATGCCGAAGGCGAAACCGGAATACTCGTCCGGGTCGATATTGCAGTTCTCCAGCACCTTGCGGTTGACAACGCCGCCGCCCAGCACCTCGATCCAGCCGGTGTGCTTGCACAGCGGGCAGCCCTTGCCGTGGCACTCGAAGCAGCTCACGTCCACCTCCACGCTGGGCTCGGTGAACGGGAAGTAAGAAGGACGCAGGCGGGTGCGGGTGTCGGCACCGAACAGCTTCTGCACGAAGGTGTTCAGGGCGCCCTGCAGGTCGCCCAGCGTGATGCCCTTATCCACCACCAGACCTTCCATCTGGTGGAACATGGGGCTGTGGGTGGCGTCGGAGTCGGAGCGGAACACACGGCCGGGCATCAAGATCTTGATGGGCGGCTTCTGAACGTCCATGGTGCGGATCTGGCCGCCGGAAGTCTGGGTACGCAGCAGGAACTCCTCCGACAGGTAGAAGGTGTCCTGCATGTCGCGTGCCGGGTGATCCTTGGGCACGTTCAGGCGGGTAAAGTTGTGGTCGTCGTCCTCGATCTCCGGGAAGGTGCCCACCGAAAAGCCCATGCCGGAGAACACGTCGATGATCTGGTTGGTGATCAGGGTCAGCGGGTGCAGACCGCCCACAGAGCGGGTCTTGGCGGGCAGGGTGATATCCACCGTCTCCGCAGCATTGCGGGCAGCAAGCTCTGCCTGCTTCACCTGTTCTGCAGCAGCGTCGTAATCTGCCTGAACCTTTGCCTTGAGTTCATTGATGATCTTGCCCATAGCGGGGCGCTCTTCCGGCGCAACGGTGCGCAGATTCTTCATCAGGGCAGGGATCTTGCCGTTTTTGCTGAGGTACTCCTGCCAGAAGGAGGCCAGCGTTTCCTTGCCGGACACCTGACCAAGGCTTTCAGCGGCCTGTTTTGCCAGCTCGTCGATCATTGCTTGCATGGATGTTCTCTCCTTTATTCTTCGTGTTGATGAGCGGAGTGCAACAAAAAAAGCTCCGTCCCCTGCCCGATTTCTCAGGCAAAAGGGACGAAGCCGTTGATTCTTAGCTCCGCGGTACCACCCGGTTTCCACCCGTGCACAGATGCCGGGCAGCTCTCAGAACGCCGTAACGGGGCGTGGCCGTTCTGTACTACTGCTGTTTCGCACAGACCGCTCGGGAGCGAACTTCAGCACAGATACACCCGGAAGCCCTCTCAGCCGGTGAAGCTTCTCTCTTTGCCGTGTACGCCATGCCTACTCTCTCCGTCGCTGCGTTTGGGAGTATTCAGGTTTTATAACCAAGAGCTATGTTACCACATTTCGGGACAGTTTGCAAGGGCTGTGCAGCCACTTTCCGCAAAAATCGCGTTCGGTGGAGGTTTTTTCACAAAGCCGCAGCCATTATGAATCGTTTATGTCATCCATTATGAGCTGAAACAATTCTCCCAGGTTGATTAGTGGCGCAAACTCTTTATCAACTTTGTAATCATCTGAAATTTTTACCACGACCACACCGTCGATCTGCTGGATATATCCTTCCTGCGGATAGACTGGCATCTGTTCCAGCTCTGTTCTGCTGTACAGTTCCCCATACTGTTCCACCGAGCAATGCTTGAGTTTTGCCGGAGTAATATCCCTGAAAACCGCTTTCCAAGACGCTCTGGCCGAGTAATCGTTCAGCCAGAAGCGGCCCATCTGCGCATACGGATTTGCATAGAGGTAATACTCCCTCTTCATAAAACTGGAGTTCGAGCTGGGTCTGCCCACAAACAGTACCGGCAGCTGCTCGTTATCGTCAAAATATCCGCTGCTCATCAGGTCGTCCGCAATGTGATCCGACATGCTCTTGAGTGTTTTTCTTCCCTCATACATAGCTTCCTGATCGATCACGGCAGAGCAGACATTGCCATAGACGACCAAAACCGCAAGTACTACAGCCCCTGTCCGGGCAGCACGTACATACTTTTTTACCATAGGCTGATTTGTGCGCGTCCCTTCAAGCAGCAGCAGACATACTGGCACGAACAGATTCAATCCTTCGCCCATCTGCAAAAGCCAGACCGCCTCGCTTGTGATCAGCATGATGGCATTGCACATGATGGGCAAAACGATCAGCGCTGCCACTCCCAGAAGGATATATTCCCAATTTTTCCGGTGAAGCATTTTTCTGAAGCGGTTCAGCAGTCCGATGCTCAGCGCCAGAAATACCAAAACGAAAAAGCCCACCGGCTGCAGAATGTTATGCCGATAGTAATTCTGAAAAAAGTAAGCTCCAAACAGTTGGTAGGTCTCTGCAATGGCATTGGGCAGATTTTTCAGTATAGAAAGTACCGAAACATCCGCTCCTCCATTATAACTTGCCATCTGCCATCCACATGCCCATACGATCAGCTTTGTGAGCAGGAAATACAAAACCATTCCTGCAGCTGCGCTGCAAAGACTTCTTCCAATGTGGGCATGGACCTTTTCTCTGTCCACATTGCGGAACAGAAGCAGCAGAAGATATGTCAGCAGGAGCAGACAAAAGTTATCAAGGCTCGTCTGATAGCACGCAAGGCTCATGACCAGAAGCAGTGCTCCCTGTACGACCGCTTTTCTAAAATCTGCGGCACGAACCACACGCTCTGCCGCCAGAACAGAAAACAAAAATGAGCAGCCAAACACCGGCGACTGAAAGCGATATGACAGCTGTATTTCAGTGACCGTGCTGGCCAGAACAGCCATACCCGCCAGATAGGTCACGACAGAATCCTTCTCTGTAAAAAACTTCCGAAGCAGGGTAACAGCCAGCGCCGACATGGAAAGTGTCAGCAATGAATTGAAAGGTTCCGTCTGGATGCCAAACCGCAGCGCATCGATCACCGGCCAGAGCCATCGGCCCGTGACTACCTGCCAATATCCGCCGAAGAACCATGTATTGTTCCACAATCCGTCAAATGTATTGGTCAGCCGCTGACTGATCAGCAGGAAAAACACTACCGCCGAAAACAGCAGCATCACCAGAAAATATCTTAGATCCGATATATCCAGCCCAAGGTCGTCCGGTTTCTGTACATCGATTTTTTCTTTCATCGTTATTTTCTCCATCTGTCCCGTTTTATGTTCTCAGGCTCATTTGTTATTCATCGATCAGATAATCCTCTGATACCTTCACGATCACAATATCACCCACCTGCTGGATATATCCCTCCTGCGGATAAACCGGCATTTCTGCTACCAGTTCGGTCTGTCTCAGTTTCTGATAATCTTCATCTTCGCACAGCGTGATCTCCACCGGAGTGATCTTTTCAAACACGCCGCGCCAGGAAAGTCTTGCGCATTCCGGTGACAGCCAGAAACAGCCCATCTGTGCATACCTGTTGGCCGAAGGGTACAGGTCGCCTTTTTTAAAAGTCGGGTTCGAGCTGGGCCTGCCTGCGATCATGACCGACCAGTGATTTCCTTCGTCAAAGCAGCCTTCCTCCGTCAGGTCGTTCACGATTCGGTCCGACATTACCCGCAGTGAATCCCGGCCCTGCCGCATCGCCTCCTGATCGACAGCCATCATGTAAACATTTCCGTATACGACCAGAAATGCAAGCACCAGTACCAACCATCGGGCTTTGTTGCCCTGTTCCGGACGGGTGCCCTCCAACAACAGCAGACACAACGGCACAAATAACGCAAGGCCTCCGCCCATTTGCATTCGCCACACAGCTTCACTGCTGATCAGCATCATGGCATTGCAGGCAAGCGACAGTGCCAGCAGAGCGGCAGTGCCCAAAAGCAGGCCCCCTGTTTTTCCACTGCGCGCCATCCGCACAAAACGGCAAAGGAACCATACCGCAAGCATAGCCAGCACTGCTGCGAACAAGCCGAACGGCTGCAGTGTATTATGCCGGTAGGCATTACGGAAAAAGTAAATTCCGAATATCCGATACGCCTGCAGAATACCATTCGGCAAACCAAACAGAATGCTTTTTACTGAGATCTCTGCGGCACCATTATAGCTGGTCAGGTCGATACGGCAAAGTGCAAGTACTAGCTTCAGCACCAGCCAGTAGAGCACCATGCCCGCTGCTGCACTGCCAAGGCTTTTTGCAATGTGCACACCTGTTTTCTGTGGTTCTGCATTCTGAAACAGCAGCCGCAGCAGATATGCCAGCAATATCATGCAGAACACCGCCAGATTGGCCTGATACAAACCCAAGCTCAATGCCAAAATAACCGCACCGCAGCCGACAGCCGCACCTGCATGGGTGGTGGTGATCACCCAGTATGCTGCAAGCACGGCAAACAGAAAGGACAAGCCAAAGATCGGTGACATATAGCGGTAAGAAAGCTGCACGCCAACTGCTGCGCCGGAAATGGCAGCCATTCCCGCAAAGTAGGTCAGTGCGTTGTCACGCTCCACAAAAAGCCTGCGCAGAAGCGTGATGCCCAGCACCATCATGGAAAGAGTCAACAGGGCATTGAGCGGTTCCGTCTGTACACCGAAACGTACAGCATCTGCCACACACCACAGCCATCTGCCGATCGACAGTTCCCAGAAGCCGCCTATAAACCACGACCCATTCCACAGGCCGTCAAACGTATTGACCAGCCGCTGACTGATCAGCGGAAAATAGACCATCACCGCAAAGCCCAGCATCACAAAGAAATATTTCTTATCCAACTCCCGCAGCCAGTGTCTGATATCCGCTTTTATTTCTACAGACATGATATTCCTCCATCCATAAACTTCTGCTTTTCAGTATATCAAACTCTTCCACATGGTTCAATAAAAAAATCCCCTGCCGGGCAGTCGGCAGAGGATCTTGCGTATTTTTCCAGAGTGCTTTATTTTGCCACGATTTCTGCAGCCAGTGCATCCATCTGCGCTTCGGCAGCAGCATTGGCAGCACTGCGGATGGTGACCACAGTATCACACACGGCGATGTTCTTCATGCTTTCCAGCTCGGCGCGCATGAGCTTTGCGGCCATGGGTGCCCATGTGCCATTCTCCATCAAACCCACCGTGCGGTTCTGGAAGCTCTTGGTCTTGAGGTGGGTCAGCAGATTTTCCATCGGCGGGAAGAGGAAGCCGTCGTAGGTGGCGCAGGCCAGCACGATCTTTCCGCAGCGGAAGGCTTCGGTGACGGCATAGGACACATCGGTGCGGGTCAGGTCCATCTCCACTACCTTTGCGCCCTTTGCACGCAGCTTTTCTGCCATGAGGTGGGCTGCTGCACGGGTGTGGCCGTGGATGGAAGCACTTGCCACAAGGATCTTTTCCGGCTCCTCGGGCTTGTAGCTGGACCAGATGTCGTAGTAGTTCAGGTACTTGCCCAGATCTCCGGTCAGCACCGGGCCGTGCAGCGGGCAAATGGTCTGGATGTCCAGAGCCGCGGCCTTTTTCAGCAGCGCCTGCACCTGCGGGCCGTATTTCCCCACGATGTTCAGGTAGTAGCGGCGGGCTTCGCTGGCCCAGTCGGCCTTTTCGTCAAACTTTGCCACAGCGCCAAAGCGGCCAAAGCCATCCGCGGAGAACAGCACCTTTTCGGTGGATTCATAGCTGACCATGACCTCCGGCCAGTGCACCATGGGGGCAAAGACAAAGGTCAGGGTGTGGGTGCCAAGGCTCAGGCTCTCGCCGTCCTTCACCACTACACGGCGCTCCTTTGCCACAGCATCAGCGCCAAAGAACTGGTCCATATACAAAAAGGTCTTGGCGTTGCCCACCACCTGCATCTCAGGGTAGAGTGCCGCCAGCTTTGCAATGTTGGCACCGTGGTCCGGCTCCATGTGGGAGACTACCAGATAATCCGGCTTACGGCCTGCCAGAGCTTCAGTCAGGTTTTCCAGCCACGGCTCGGTAGCGCGGGCATCCACCGTGTCCAGAACGGCGGTCTTTTCGTCCAGAATGACATAGGAATTATAGCTCACGCCGGTGGGCACCGGATACTGGCTCTCGAACAGGTCGATGGTGGTATCATCCACGCCAACGCCCAAAATGGCTTCACTGATCTTGTTTACGCTCATAATGCTCGGTCTCCTTATTTATATTTTTATGCAGTGCCGCGTTTCTGCGGCGGTTGTTTCTGAGAACAGTTCCTATCATACCACATCGTCAGAAAAATCGCAAGGGATAACGTGGGAATATTCTGCACATCAGAGCTCTTCCCTATTCTCCGGCAGACGTGCCGCCACCGGTTTGCCCGGCTCAGCATCCAGTTCCAGCAGAGCGGCAGCAGCGCTTTCGTCAATGGTCTGCACCGCGCGCAGCTTGCGGCTGATGGCACGGCTGCGCACGCCAATGAGATTATCCAGCTCTTCGTCGGTCTGGCGCAGGCGCTGCTGCATCTTGGAAAGCCCCTGCCCGAACTTGTCAAATTCGGTCTTCACCGCACCCAGCAGCTGCCATACCTCACCGGAACGCTTCTGGATGGCAAGGGTCTTGAAACCCATCTGCAGGCTGTTGAGCAGCGCTGCCATGGTGCTGGGGCCTGCAATGTTCACCTGATAGTCCCGCTGCAGCACTTCCAGCAGACCGGCGTTCACCACCTCGGCATACAAACCCTCGAAGGGCAGGAACAGGATGCCGAAGGCCGTGGTATAGGGCGGCTCCACATATTTTTCCCGGATGTCCTTGGCCTCGGCCCGCAGCACCAGTTCCAGTGCGTGGCGGGCGTTCTCCACAGCCTGCGCGTCGCCGGATGCCTGCGCATCCTGTAAATGGGCATAGGTGTCGCCGGGGAACTTGGAGTCGATGGGCAGCCAGACCGTGCCGCCGTCCGCGCCGGGCATCCGGATGGCGTACTCCACCCGCTGGGTGCTGCCCGGAATGGTGGCCACATTGGTGTCGTACTGTTCCGGGGCAAGGATCTCTTCCAGAATGGCTCCCAGCTGGATCTCACCCAGAATACCGCGGGTCTTCACACCGGAAAGCACCTGTTTCAGCCCGCCCACATCAGCGGCAAGGTTCTGCATTTCGCCAAGACCCTTGTACACCTGTTCCAGCTGGTCGTTCACCGCCTTGAAGCTTTCGGTCACCCGCTTCTGCAACGCATCCTGCAGCTGTTCGTCCACCGTATGGCGGATCTCGTCCAGCTTCTGGGCGTTCTGGGCCTGCAGGGCAGTCATGCCCTCGGCAAGGGTGCGGCGCATCTCTTCCAGCTTGCGGGCGTTGGAGGCTTCCAGCCCCTGCAGGCGCTGCTCCATGGTCTGCTGTTGGGTACCCTGCCCTGCGGCAAGGGCGGTGCTCATACTCTGCACCGAAGCCTGCAGCGTTTCACTGATGTGGCCCATAGCGGCAAGGTTCTGCTGCGCCATCTCTGCCAGTTTCGCGTCCATCTGGCGGTTCTGCGCTTCCAGCTGCTGACGCAGCCATTCCTTCCGTTCTGCATCGTCCCGGTTTGCGGCAGGCTTTGCCGAGCGGTACAGCAGCAGGGCCATCATCAGGCAGATGGCCACCAGAAGCACCGTGTAAAGAAACGCTAAAAATTCCATAATGTCTCCTATTGCAAAATCCGGGCTGTGCAGCTGCAAAGCCCGGATCTGCGTACTTTATATTATTTTGTCTGTTCTTCCCAGAAGGCAGCGGCTTCGTCCAGCCAGCCATCCGCAGCCGTGCCGCGGCCAAGGCCGATGCCATGGGCTGCGTGGTCATATACCACTTCTTTGTAAGGTACGCCATGCGCGGCCAGTGCCTTGCTGAGGGCCGGCCCCTGCAGCGGCCAGCACAGCAGGTTCAAGGTCAGGTCATCCCTGCCATACCAGAAGTACACCGGCGGATAGTCCTCTGTGATCAGGTCGGCAAGGCTGTATTCATAGTAGAACCGGCCGCACACAAAGGGGTCGATGCCCACACGGTAGATCGGTGTGATCTCGGAAAACTGCACGATGGGATACGCCAGGATCACTGCGCCGGGCTTGGGCAGGCCATAGTTTTTATAGCCCAGAGCGTCCGATGCAAACAGGCCCGCCAGATGTCCGCCGGAAGAATAGCCGATCAGGGCGTAGCTTTCCGTCTGCACGCCGAACTGCTGTGCGTGGCCGATGATGTACTTCACCGCCCGTGCAATGTCCTCCATGGGGCTGTTGTTGTCGTTATCCGGGTAGGCGCGGTAGCGCATCACGAACACTGCATAGCCTTTCTGGTGCAGCTGGTAAGCTGTGGAGATGCACTCCTTTAACTCTGCCGTGCGGTTGAAGATGTTGCCGGAGAGCACCAGCGCATACTTTGCATCCGGCGTGCTGGCCGGGTAGTAATAGAATTCCACATTGTTGCGGGAGCTGTCCTCGGCGATCTCCTGCTCCGAGTAGAGCTTATAGGTGATCTGCACGCCCGCATTGTAATTGCGGATGAGCAGGTTCAGACCATCGGCACAATCCTGTGCCACATGGCTGCTCACATATTTTTCCAGCGTTTGGTCATTGCACCAGTCCTCGGTGCCGGGCAGGTTCTGCTCCTTGGAATAGGTCCAAACGCCTGCGCCAAGGATGCTGGGGTTCGAGCGGATCTCGCCCATGGTGGTCTGCGGCGTGATATCCGGCTCGCCATACTCTGCTGCAAATGCGGGCAGCGCCATCATCAGCAGCAGACAGATACAGGCTGCTGCGGTGCATATCCTGTGTTTCAACTCAACATCTCCTTTTCAGCCGACCTGTTCCTCCCAGAAGGCAACTGCTTCATTCAGCCAGCCCTCTGCATCGGTGCCCTTGCCTGCGGCCACTGCATGGGGAGCATCATCATACACATGGTAGATATGCGTCACATGGTTGCGGGCCAGTGCCTTTTCCAGAACAGGCCCCTGCGCCGACCAGCACATGGTCATAAGGGTCATGTCGTTTTTGCCGTACCAGTGATAGGTAGGCGGGTAATCCGGTGTGATGTAATCAGACAATGTCATTTTATAATACCGCTGCTTGCACACGCCGGGGTCCAGCAGGATATTATAGACCGGTTTGAACTCCAGAAAGGTGTTTACCGGGTAGCCCAGCAGCATGGCACCGGGCTTTGGCAGGCCGTAATTTTTGTAGCCCACCGCGTCGGTGCCGAACAGTCCGGCGATCTGCCCGCCTGAGGAATAGCTTACAATGGCATAATCCTCCGCCTGCACGCCAAACTGTCCTGCATGTTCCGTGATGTATTGCACCGCGCGGACCACATCCTGCAGCGGCGCATTGTTGGAAGCCTTCATGCCGATGCGGTAGCGCAGCACGAACACCGGATAGCCCATTTCGTGCAGGTTCCATGCAGTGGAAATGCCCTCGCGGATCTCCGCACTGACCACAATCGCATTACCGCCGATCACCAGCGCATATTTCTGGTTCGCCTGCGCCCCTTCTGCCGGCAGATAATACAGTTCCACACCGTCCCGGCTGGTATCCTGCGCGATCTCCTCCGCCGTATAAAGCGGGAAGGTCACCCGCTGCCCAGCGTTATAGGTGCGGATCAGATAGTTCAGTCCATCCGCCGCATCCTGTGCCGTCCAGTGATTGGAAAGGCGGCTCAGCGGCTGCGCGTCCCAGTACATCCGGTCCAGCACACGGTCCTGATCCAGCGAGTAGGTGTAGATGCCCGCACCCACAATGCTGGGGTTGGAGCGGATCTCTGCCATTTTGGTGCGCGGTGTGATGTTGGCCTGACCAAGCTCCTCCGCAAACGCCGGCTGTGCCAGCAGGATCATCAGGCCAATACCAAACATCACCGTGCGCAATCGTTTTCTCACAGCAATCCCCCATTTATCTCTTTATTTGCACTGTTTTTCCCAGAATTCCGTTGCCTGCAGGATCCAGCCGTCCGCATCGGTGTGGCGGCCCGGGCCAATGGCGTGGGGTGCGTCCTCGTACACATGGCACTCATAAACAGCCCCGCTCTCCCGGAGCTTGCGCTCCAGCAGCGGCCCCTGCTGGGAGTAGCACATGCGCTGCATATAAAGATCATTTTTGCCGTAGAAGAAATAGGTAGGGGTAAAGTTTTCGTTCACCACATCCGAAATATCGGTCCAGTAGTAACGCCAGCCAAGCACCAGCGGGTCAATGGCCAGCTGATACAGCGGCTTCACCTCAAAGAAATCGTTGATGGGGTAACCCAGCAGCAGCGCTGCAGGCTGTGGGAGGCCAAATGCCTTATAGCCGAACTTTTCGTTGTCCGAGCCGATCAGGCCCACGATGTGTCCGCCGGAAGAAAAGCCCATCAGCGCATAGTTTTCGCGCTGAACGCCAAACTGATCTGCATTTTCGGTCAGGTACTTTACGGCATTGGCAATATCGTACAGTGGCGCATTGTCGGATGCATTCAGGAAAGAGCGGTACCGCAGCACAAAAGCCGCATAGCCCAGCTCGTGCAGCTGGTTGGCAATGGATGCACCCTCGTTCAGCTCTGCGGTGGTGTTGCCGCCGTTGCCGGGCACCACGATGGCGTACTTTGCGTTGGCTGTTTTAGCCGGGAAATAATACAGCTGCACCATGCCCAGAGAAGAATTTTCCGCAATTTCTTCCGGGGTATACACCTGCCAGGTGATCTGTACGCCCCTGTTGTAGTTTTCGATCACAAGGTTCATGCCTTCGGCGGCATCCTCGGCAGCCGCGTAGCTTACATAGCCCTCAATGGGCGTATCATCGTACTGCGTGCTGCCCTCGATCCATTCGTTGCAGTAGGTATAGTAGCCGGAGCCTTTGATGCTGGGGTTCTCCCGCAGCTCTTTCATGGTCGTCTTTGTTGTGATGTTCGGCTCGCCGTACTCTGTAGCAAATGCCGAAAGCGATACGCACGCCAGCATTCCCAGCGCACACACCATCGTTCTGATCCACTTCATTTTGGGACATCCTCCATTCTGCAGCGGCGTATCCTGCCGTGCTTTTCTTTGTTATGATTTATTGTATCACAAACCTTCCGCTTGTCAAAGAAATTTCTGTGCAGTACGGCGCTTGTACCGCACCGCAAATTCTGCTATACTGGAGCCGGATATTTTTGAGAGTTGAGGGCGCGGAAAGCTATGCACTTTCCGCCGGGATCGAAATATGAGTAAAATCGAGATCCGGCCCATGGAGCCGGAAGACTGGAGCGCTGTTTCCAGAATTTATTTGGAGGGCATTGCTACAGAACATGCCACTTTTCAGACCACCTGTCCGCCGTATTCTGCGTGGGATGCTTCCCACGCAAAAGAATGCCGACTGGTACTGCTGGCCGACGGCGTGATTGCCGGGTGGACGGCGTTGCGCCGGGTGGACCCGCGCTGGTGCTACCGCGGCGTTGCCGAGGTGAGTATTTACGTGGGTGAGCAGTTCCGGGGCCATGGCCTTGGTTATCACCTGCTGACCGAGCTGTGCCATCAGGCAGAAAAGGCCGGCTACTGGACACTGCAGTCCACCGTGCTGCAGGACAACGCTGCCAGCCGCGCCCTGCACACAAAATGCGGCTTTCGCTTAGTGGGCCGCCGGGAACGCATTGCCCGCGACTGTCACGGCCGCTGGCTGGACACATTCTTAATGGAATACCGCGCTGCCACCAATGAACCGGAAGGCTATAAAAAGCTGTAAGATGCAAAAGAACTCCGCGCCCTGAGGTGCGGAGTTCTTTTTTGTCCATTGATAAAATGATAAAGGTAAAAACAGGCTTACCACTCTTCGCCGTCGATGTCCACGCTGCCGTCCACCACGGCACCGGCGCGGGAACGCTGGAACATGCTTTCCACCACGGCGCAGTACTTATCGGCCAGACAGACGATGACTGCTTCGCGGCAGGTGGGCACATGACGGAAGGTCAGCGGCCACATGTGGCTTGCAATGATGCTCTGTTCCTTTCTGGTAATGCTGAACACCCGCTTTGCATTGACGCAGGCATAACCCGGATGGGAGAAGCCGTGCATCTCAAACAGGCGGCGCAGGCCGTGAAAGGTACCGGTGGTGTGCCAGTCGTACAGATAAAAATCATGCAGCAGGGCACCCACTGCCAGCGAGGTCTCGTCAGCGTGCAGATGCAGACGGCGGTTGAGCCAGAAGCTCACCAGCGCCACATTCTTGCAATGCTGGTAGGTGGTGACAGAACCGTGCTGGATGTACTCCCGCATCCGCTGCACATCCGGGTGATGATCGTATTTTTCAACGATGGCATAAAGCTGTTCGCGCTCGATCTCAGAAAGCTGCATGCTGCAAAATTTCCTTTCGCTTTAAGGTGATGTTTTCAGGAGCGGAGCTGGACTGGATTGGAATTGCCGAAGTTCTCTGCACTGGAAGGGTTCTCCCGCTTGAGAGAAAAATCTACCAGATACTGCTTGCCGTCGCCCAGTTCTTCCAGCTGGGCAAGTTTTGCCTTTGCGGCGGCTTCGTCCGGGTACCACTGGATCAGGAAGAAATTTTCTTTCTCTACACCGTAGTACAGCCACTGGCCGTCGGCACGCAGCCAGTCGTCCAGATGATCCACCTCTTCGCCGTCCGGCAGGCCAAGGCCTTCTTCGGCATAAAGGTTTTCCGGTTCCACCTGCAGCATTTCGATCACCTGAATGGAGCTTTGCAGGTATTCGTCCTGCGAGACCGTCTTGTCCGAAAGCTCCCATCCGGTGAGAAAAGCCTGCATCATCAGGTCGCGCACAGAGATGCGCGGCAGGGTCGGGTCCATAACCATAGGTATTTCCTTCTTCCTTTAGTTTGTCCCTGCTGACCAGTATACGTCAAAGGCTTATGCAAGTCAACAGTTTAATTGTGAATTTTTTGTAGGTTCGTTCAAATATATCCAGACTTAACAGACGGAAAAGGCAAAAGTGTCTCCCAGCCATTCCACTGCCAGTTCCACCCAGTGATGCCGGTGGCAGCTGGGCTGGTCCACCTCTGCTGTGCTGATGCTGGTACCGTGCACCCCCTTTTCAAACAGATGCGCCTCGCATGGCACACCCGCCCGGTGCAAAGCGTTCACCAGCATCAGGGTGTTCTCCACCGGAACGGTGGCATCCTCCATGGTGGTCCATACGAACACCGGCGGCGTCTGCGGCGTGATCTTATCCTCCAGCCCGAACACCTGCTGTGCCGCCGGGTCGGCGCTGCCCGCCAGCTGCACAAAGCTGCCGCGGTGGGCATACTGCCCTGCCGTGACCACCGGATAGCCCAGAATGACCGCATTGGGCCGGGGCTGGGCCGCTTCGCCGGGAATGTCCAGCACCGCACCGGAAAGGGCCAGGTGGCCGCCCGCTGAAAAGCCGCACACGGCAATTTTTTCCGGCAGGATATGCCACTGGGCCGCGTGCTGTCGCACAAGACCGATAGCCTCGGCCAGCTGGCGCAGCGGCATGTAGTCCTTTGCCTTTTCGCAGATGACGTAGTCCAGCACAGCGGTGTGGTACCCCGCCGCCGCAAACTGCAGCGCCACCGGGTCGCCCTCACGGGCACTCACATGGGTATAGCCGCCGCCGGGCACCACCAGCACCAATGGCCGGTCAAACACATTCGGCATCCGCTCACAGCAATCACGCAGATAAACGGTCAGTGTCCCACCGCCGGCCAGTTCCAGCTGTTTCAGCTGCATGATATTTCCTCCTTTTACAGCATCCTTTGCGGTTCATTATAGCACAAAACGAACCATTTTTTAAACTTTTTATGAAAGCCCTTGATTTTTGCTTTTTGTCGGTGTATATTAGCACTCGAAAGTTACGAGTGCTAAGTATTCAAAAGCAATATCCTATTCCGAGTGCTTGGTGCCGAATACAGATAAAAAGAGGTTTTGCATTATGGCTAAGAAAGAATTTCAGGCTGAAAGCAAAAAGCTGATGGATATGATGATCAACTCCATCTACACCAATAAGGAAATTTTCCTGCGCGAGCTGATCTCCAACGCATCGGATGCCATCGATAAGCTCTATTATAAGAGCCTGACCGATCCTTCTGTGGGCATGAACAAGGGCGATTTCCGCATCCTCATCACCCGCGATAAGGAGAACCGCATCCTGACCATTGAGGATAACGGCATCGGCATGACCAAAGAGGAACTTGAGCAGAATCTGGGCACCATTGCTCACTCCGGTTCTCTGGATTTCAAGAAGGACAACAAGGACGAGAACATCGATATCATCGGCCAGTTTGGTGTCGGCTTCTACTCTTCCTTCATGGTAGCCGATAAAGTCACCGTCATTTCCAAGGCTTATGGCTCGGATGAAGCATGGCAGTGGGAGTCCTCCGGTGTGGACGGCTACGAAATGACCCCCGCCCAGAAGGACACCGCAGGCACCCAGATCATCCTGCACATCAAGCCGGATACTGAGACGGACCACTACGACAACTTCCTCGATGAGTACGGCATCGTGGCCATCGTGAAGAAGTACAGCGACTATGTGCGCTATCCCATCCAGATGGAGCGCCAGCACGAGCGCCAGAAGCCGGAACCCGATCCCAAGCCGGAGGATTATAAGCCCGAATGGGAGACTTACACCGAGCTGGAAACTCTGAACAGCATGGTGCCCATCTGGAAAAAGCAGAAGAGCGAAGTGACCGACGAGGAGTACGCGAACTTCTATAAGGAAAAGTTTGGCGATTATACCGACCCCGCCCGCGTCATCGTCAGCCGCACCGAGGGCACTGCAAATTATAATGCCCTGCTGTTCGTGCCCAGCCACCGTCCCTACGACTTCTACACCAAGGATTATGAAAAGGGTCTGGCCCTGTACGCATCCGGCGTGCTCATTATGGAGAAGTGCGCCGACCTGTTGCCCGATTACTTCAGCTTCGTCAAAGGCATTGTGGACAGTCAGGATCTGAGCCTGAACATCAGCCGCGAGATGCTGCAGAAGGACAACCAGCTCAAGCTGATCCACAACGCTCTGGAAAAAAAGATCAAGAACGAGCTGCACGCCATGCTGGCCAATGACCGCGAGAAGTACGAGGAATTCTGGAAAGAGTTCGGCCGTCAGATCAAGTTCGGTGCTTACTCCGACTACGGCATGCACGCCGAGCTGCTGCGCGACCTGCTGCTGTTCTGGTCTGCCAAGGAGCAGAAGATGGTCACTCTGCAGGAGTATGTGGACAAGATGCCCGCTGAGCAGAAGTATATCTACTTTGCTGCCGGTGATTCTACCGACCGTCTGGCAAAGCTGCCCGCCGCTGAGCTGGTCATGGATAAGGGCTATGACGTCCTGCTGCTGACCGAGGATGTGGATGAGTTCTGCCTGCAGATCCTGCGCACCTATCCCCGCAAGGATGCCGAAGGCAAGGACGGCACCGTGGAGTTCAAGAACGTCAACAGCGGTGATCTGGGCCTTGAGACCGAGGAAGAGAAGAAGGCCGCCGAGGACGCTACCGCTGAGAACAAGAGCCTGTTCGATGCCATGAAGGACGCACTGGACGGCAAGGTGAAAGAGGTCAAGGTCTCTACCCGCCTGAAGGATCACCCTGTGTGCCTGAGTGCTGACGGCCCGCTGTCCATTGAGATGGAAAAAGTGCTGTCCAAGCAGCCCGGCAGCGAAGGCGTAAAGAGCGATAAGGTTCTGGAACTGAATGTCAACCACCCCGTGTTTGCCGTGCTCAAGGCCGCACAGGAGGCCGGTGACACCGACAAGCTCAAGAAGTACAGTGCTCTGCTGTACGCACAGGCTCAGCTGATCGAAGGCCTGCCGGTGGATGATCCCGCCGCCTACGCCGAGGCCGTCTGCAGTCTGATGAAGTAACTTTTTCCGGTAGGCAGCAGACTTACTCCCCTGCCGCTTCCACGCACATCAATATTTCCCCCTTAACAAAAAGGCCGTGCTCCGCTATAATAGAGTGGAACGCGGTCTTTTTCTGTTCTTTTGCCGGACAGTCAGGATAAATTGAGAGGTTTTTGCTCATGCAGCCCAAAAAACATTATTTTGCCCACATCCCCACCATTGCCATCTTTATTGTGTTTGCCATGTCGGCACCGCTGGGCGTGCTGCTGTTCATCTTAAAAAGCATCGATAGAAACGCCGAAAAAGAGGAAAAGGCCGCTGCGCAGGCGCAGGCAGACTATCGTTCCGACCTCGGCCCCGCATCTGCGCAGACGGCCCCCCGGCAGGAGCAGGATCCCGAGGCCGCCTGCGGCACTGACCGCCCCACCGCAGAACAGAAGAGCGCTCAAAACTGGCACAAGACCATTGCCGTGATCTGCACCATTCTGGGTGCTGTCTTCCTGTTTACCGGTGCGGAGGAACTGATCGACTGCCTGTTCGACTTTCCGGACTTCGACGATCTGCTCCCTGCATTGGCCACGACCATTGGCGGAGCCGGCGCACTGTGGACCGGCCTGCGGATGGACCGCACCCGCAAGCTGGAACGCCTGTTGGACAAGATCGCAGGCGACCGCGACAACATCCCGCTGGACGAGCTGTTTGCCGCCGCAGGCATCGATGCCGCAAAGGGGCGTGCTGCAGTGGAAAGCGCCATTTCCCACGGTTACTTTGGTGCCGACGCCTACATCGACAACCGCACCGCTACCCTTGTGGTGCGCGGTGCTGCGCCCCAGCCGCCCAAGCAGCCGGAACCGAAGCCTGCACCGGCACCAGCGGACCAGTACGCCGCCCTTCTGCAACAGCTGCGGCAGGTCAACGATGCCATCCCGGACCCCGTGATGACCACCAAGATCAGCCGTCTGGAAGCGGTCAGTGCCCGCATCTTTGAGCTGGCAAAGCAGGACCCCGGCAAAAAGGCTCAGCTGCAGAAATTCATGGACTACTATCTGCCCACCGCCCTCAAGCTGCTGAACACCTACGCCAGCCTTCCTGCGCAGGATGTGCAGGGGGAAAACATCGCCGATGCCAAAAAGAACATCGAGCGCAGCATGGACCTGCTGGTGACCGCCTTTGAAAACCAGCTGGACAAGCTGTTCCAGTCCGACGCACTGGACGTTTCGGCAGATGTGGCCGCACTGGAAGGGATGCTGAACATGGACGGCCTGACCGGAAACGAGTTTACAAAATAATATTTTGGGAAACAGGGAAAAGGCCCATGAGCTTTTTCCCTGTTTTTTTTCAAAGCGCAAATCTCCATGTTGTGCAGGCCTCGTCCGTCCCACGCAAAGCCGTGGATTTGCAGGCATTTTTGCCAATGGTTTTTCCGTTTTATATCTAATTTTATTTCAACCGTCAAATTCCACTCTGTGCGCCAATTTCAGTCTTTTTGCAACTTTTCATCCAGATGCAACAATAACACATGGTTTTTTCTGTCCGGATTTTATATGATAAAGACAGAAGTGTGCAGGGCATCCTGTATGCGGCCCTGCACTGCAGTTCCAACCCGCTCAAAAGGAGGATTATCCTATGATGAAATCTGTTTCCGCATGGAAGCAGGAGCTTTCCAGCGGCGCTCACGCTGCCCGGCTGGCAGCACTTTACTGCTGTGCGCCCGACGAAACTCCTGCACAGGCTGCCCGCTACGAAGCTGTTCTGAATGGTCTGGATGCCACCTTTGGCCCCCATGCTGAAGCTGGTCTTTACAGTGCCCCCGGCCGCACCGAGATCGGCGGCAACCACACCGACCACCAGCATGGCCGCGTGCTGGCCGGCAGCGTGAATATTGATATGATCGCTGCCGCCGCGCCCAACACCCTGAACCAGCTGCGCGTGCAGAGCGAAGGCTACGACCTGTGTGTGATCGGCCTTGATGACCTTGCTGCCCGCAAGGAAGAGGAAAACACTACCCTCTCTCTGCTGCGCGGCGAATGCGAAGCCTTCCGTCAGCGCGGCGCAAAGCTGGCCGGTCTGGATGTGTACATTTCCTCCAACGTGCCCAAGGGCAGCGGCGTTTCTTCCTCCGCCGCCTTTGAAGTGCTGATCGGCGTGATCCTGAATGACTGCTTCATGACCGATAAAGTCTCCCCCATCGAGATCGCGCAGATCGGCCAGTGGGCAGAGAACGTCTACTTTGGCAAGCCCTGCGGCCTGATGGATCAGATGGCTTCCAGCGTTGGCAACATTATTACCATTGATTTTGCGGACCCTGCCCACCCGGATGTGGAGCCGGTGGCCGTGGATTTCTCCAAGGCAGGCCTTGCCCTGTGCATTCTGGATTCCTGCGCAGATCATGCCGACCTGACCGACGAATATGCCGCTGTGCCCGCCGAGTGCCGCGCCGTGGCTGCTGTGTGCGGCGGCGAAGTGCTGCGGGATGTGCCGTTTGAGACCTTCCTTGCAAAGCTTCCGGAGTGCCGCAAGCAGTGCGGCGACCGTGCCGTGCTGCGCGCCTTCCATATCTATGCTGATAACGACCGCGTGGCAAAACAGGTAGCTGCCCTGCGCGAGGGCGATTTTGACACTTTCCTGCGTCTGGTCAACGAGTCCGGCCACAGCAGCTGGGAATACCTGCAGAACGTGATCCCCGCCGGTTACAAGGAGCATCAGGAGATGGGCGTGACCATTGCAGCTGCCAAGCATTATCTGAACGGCAAGGGCGCTGTGCGCGTGCACGGCGGCGGCTTTGCCGGTACGGCACAGGCCTTTGTGCCGGTGGACATGCTGGCCGACTTCAAAGCACACATGGAAGCCATCCTCGGTGAGGGCCGCTGCCATGTGCTGAGCATCCGCCCGGAAGGAGGCGCAGTCCTGTGATCTCTACCGCCATTCAGCAGCTCGTGAATTACGGGCTGGACACCGGCCTTATCCTGCCCGATGATGAAATTTACATCCGCAACCAGCTGCTTATGACCATGCAGCTGGACGACTTTACCGCGCCGGAGGGCGAGGTGTGCTATACCGATCTGGAAAGCATCCTCAAAACGCTGGTAGATGATGCCGTTGCCCGCGGTGTGTGCGAGGACAACTCCACCGCCCGCGACCTGTTCGACACAAAGCTCATGGGCGTACTGACCCCGCGGCCCAGCATCGTGCGCGCCAATTTCGAGGAACGCTACGAAAGCGAAGGCCCGCAGGCCGCCACCGACTGGTTCTATAAATTCAGTCAGGACACCGATTATATCCGCCGCTACCGCATCAAGCGTGACCTGAAATGGGTCACCAAGACCCCCTACGGCGATCTGGATATCACCATCAACCTCTCGAAGCCCGAAAAAGACCCCAAGGCCATTGCCGCCGCCAAACTGGCTCCCCAGAGCGCCTACCCCAAGTGCCAGCTCTGCGCCGAGAACGAAGGCTATGCAGGCCGCATGAACCACCCCGCCCGCGAGAATCACCGCATCATCCCTCTCACCATCAACGACAGCGCTTGGAACCTGCAGTACAGTCCCTACGTCTACTACAACGAGCACTGCATCGTGTTCAACAACCAGCACACTCCCATGAAGATCGAGCGTGCTACCTTCCGCAAGCTGCTGGATTTCGTGGGCCTGTTCCCCCACTATTTCGTGGGCAGCAACGCCGACCTGCCCATCGTGGGCGGCAGCATTCTCAGCCACGACCATTTCCAGGGCGGCCACTATGAATTCGCTATGGCAAAGGCTCCCGTCGAGAAGAAGTGGGTCTTCCCCGGTTTTGAGGATGTGGATGCCGGTATCGTGCACTGGCCCATGAGCTGCATCCGCCTGACCAGCGAGGATGATGCCCGTCTTGTGGAGCTGGCCGATAAAATTCTGACCGCATGGCGCGGCTACTCGGACGAAAAATGCTTCATCTTTGCCGAGACCGACAGCGAGCCACATAACACCATCACCCCCATTGCCCGGATGCGGGACGGCAAGTATCAGCTGGATCTGGTGCTGCGCAACAACATCACCACCCCGGAGCATCCGCTGGGCGTGTTCCATCCCCATGCAAAGCTGCATCACATCAAAAAGGAAAACATCGGCCTGATCGAGGTCATGGGCCTTGCCGTGCTGCCCAGCCGCCTGAAAAAGGAGCTGTTTGAGCTAGCCGATGCACTGGTGGCCCGCACCCCGGTGAGCCAGTACCCGGAAGAACTGCAGAAGCACGCCGAGTGGGCCGAGGATATTCTTGCCCGCCACCCGGAACTGAACGGCGACACCGTGCACCTCATCCTGCAGGACGAGGTGGGCCATGTGTTCGCTCAGGTATTGGCCGATGCCGGTGTCTATAAAATGGACGAGGCTGGCCGCGCAGGCTTTGTGCGGTTCCTTGCAAGCGTGCAATAATCTATTAAAAAACGCTCTCCCCCTTTCCCCCGCCGGTATGCCTTGCCGACGGGGGATTTTTATTGTTCAGTGGAGGTCCCAAGCCGTTTTCAGTCCCGTAACACAGCACAAAAAAGCCGCCTTTCGTGCCAATTAGCACAAAAAGCGGCTTTTTATCGTCTTATTTCAGGAGCAAAGAGCCTTGCGGAAGGTTATTCCGGCAGATCCTCTTCGTTCTCCAAGCTGTGCCAGACGTTCTGGACATCATCATTGTCTTCCAGCGCATCCAGCAGCTTGCCCATCAGCTTCAGCTGGTCGGGGTCGGTCAGGCGGGTGGTGGTCATGGGCACCATGGCCAGATCGTCGGAGAGGATCTCGTAGCCCTTCTCCTCCATGGCCTTGACCACAGCAGAATAGTTCTCGGGATCGGTGGTGATCTCGGCTGCATCCTCGCTGGCATCGAAGTCCTCGGCACCAGCATCCAGAGCATCCATCATAGCCTCGTCGGCATCCTTATCTTCCAGAGAGATGTCAATGACACCCTTCTGGCTGAACAGGAAGCCCACGCAGCCCATAGCACCCAGATTGCCGCCGTTCTTGTCGAAGTAGTGGCGCAGGTCGGCAGCGGTACGGTTGCGGT
>OGDX01000777.1_pt1 | contig 20433 bp, 17 predicted proteins | sample 1570461 | NCBI WGS metagenome assembly OGDX01 (sample SAMEA2582172, study PRJEB24529) | metagenome
CTGGAACTTACTTGTGTTCTTCATCAGCCAGTACGACCTCCCAGCTTTCTACCCAATTAATGGCCATTTTTTGGTCGAGAGAGTGGTCAAAGTCAGGATCGTCTTCATTGAAGAATTCGCTGACCATCACCATCTTGCCATTTTCCAGTTCAACAACCGACTCCAGCGTCATGCCTTTGTAGTTACGCTCACGAACGTAACCAATCAGCCCTTCAGCGTGGTTGTCGTCGTTAATCTCTTCAACACGTAAGTCTTCCGGGCGCAGCAGAACATGCAGTTTTTGCCCCGGTTCAACGGCGAAGTTAACGTAGATATTACATTCGCGGCCTTCAACGTTGGCGCGTACGCGCTGCTCGTCTAGACGTTCGATGACAGTGGCGTTAAACATATTGATTTCGCCAATGAAGCCGGCAACAAACAGGTTTTTCGGCTCTTCGTAAATTTCGCGCGGTGTACCATCTTGCTCAATACGACCCTCGCGCATCACCACAATCCTGTCTGACATGGTGAGCGCTTCTTCCTGATCGTGAGTGACAAAGACGAAGGTAATACCAAGCTTACGCTGTAACGCTTTCAGCTCGTTCTGCATTTGCTTACGCAGTTTGTAATCCAGCGCTGAGAGCGACTCATCCAGCAACAACAGACGAGGCTTGTTAACCACCGCGCGAGCAATGGCGACGCGTTGCTGTTGACCACCAGAGAGCTGATGCGGTTTACGTTGAGCGAAGGTTTCCAGTTGCACCATCCGCAGGGCTTCCATCACGCGGGGCGTAATTTCAGCAGCGGGGGTTTTTTGCATGCGCAACCCAAAGGCCACATTTTCGAACACGGTCATGTGGGGGAAAAGTGCGTAGCTTTGGAAAACAGTGTTCACATAGCGGTTTTCCGCCGGAACGTGGGTGATGTCCTCGTTATCCAGCATGATGCGTCCGGAATCAACAGTTTCCAGACCTGCAATCAGGCGAAGAACGGTTGTTTTACCGCAGCCAGAAGGGCCAAGCAGCGTGAGGAACTCGCCATTGTTGATAGTCAGATCCAGCTGGGGAATGACCTCTTTACCATCAAAGCATTTGCGAATTCCCGCCAATTGCACCAGCGGTGAAAGCGAACTCGGTTGTTTATTCAATTTTTTACTCTGTCCCATGTAAACGCAACGGATGGCTTACCGATGCGGGGTTTGTGGTTAACCACCTTGGTGACTCTTAATGAGGGCGGTAATTCTACGGCAAACCGCTTGAATCGCCAATCTTTGTTGTGAATTACTGGCTTAGCTTTATATTCATTAAGGTAATGCTGATAAATATTCCCGCTTGCAGGGGTAAAAGTGACCTGACGCAATATTTGTCTTTTCTTGCTTCTTAATAATGTTGTCACAAAAAGTGAGGGTGACTACATGGATAAACTACTTGAGCGATTTTTGAACTACGTGTCTCTGGATACCCAATCAAAAGCAGGGGTGAGACAGGTTCCCAGCACGGAAGGCCAATGGAAGTTATTGCATCTGCTGAAAGAGCAGCTCGAAGAAATGGGGCTTATCAATGTGACCTTAAGTGAGAAGGGCACTTTGATGGCGACGTTACCGGCTAACGTCCCTGGCGATATCCCGGCGATTGGCTTTATTTCTCATGTGGATACCTCACCGGATTGCAGCGGCAAAAATGTGAATCCGCAAATTGTTGAAAACTATCGCGGTGGCGATATTGCGCTGGGTATCGGCGATGAAGTTTTATCACCGGTTATGTTCCCGGTGCTGCATCAGCTACTGGGTCAGACGCTGATTACCACCGATGGTAAAACCTTGTTAGGTGCCGATGACAAAGCCGGTATTGCAGAAATCATGACCGCGCTGGCGGTATTGCAACAGAAAAACATTCCGCATGGTGATATTCGCGTCGCCTTTACCCCGGATGAAGAAGTGGGCAAAGGGGCGAAACATTTTGATGTTGATGCCTTCGATGCCCGCTGGGCTTACACTGTTGATGGTGGTGGCGTAGGCGAACTGGAGTTTGAAAACTTCAACGCCGCGTCGGTCAATATCAAAATTGTCGGTAACAATGTTCATCCGGGCACGGCGAAAGGAGTGATGGTAAATGCGCTGTCGCTGGCGGCACGTATTCATGCGGAAGTTCCGGCGGATGAAAGCCCGGAAATGACAGAAGGCTATGAAGGTTTCTATCACCTGGCGAGCATGAAAGGCACCGTTGACCGAGCCGATATGCACTACATCATCCGTGATTTCGACCGTAAACAGTTTGAAGCGCGTAAACGTAAAATGATGGAGATCGCCAAAAAAGTGGGCAAAGGGTTACATCCTGATTGCTACATTGAACTGGTGATTGAAGACAGTTACTACAATATGCGCGAGAAAGTGGTTGAGCATCCGCATATTCTCGATATCGCCCAGCAGGCGATGCGTGACTGCGATATTGAACCGGAACTGAAACCGATCCGCGGCGGTACCGACGGCGCGCAGTTGTCGTTTATGGGATTACCGTGCCCGAACCTGTTCACTGGCGGTTACAACTATCATGGTAAGCATGAGTTTGTGACTCTGGAAGGTATGGAAAAAGCGGTGCAGGTGATCGTCCGTATTGCCGAGTTAACGGCGCAACGGAAGTAAGCGAAAAGGGATGCGGCATGTGATGCCGCATCCGGCTTAAATCCAAACTTACCCTTCGAAGAACCAGTATCCGCTATTGACCAGTGCCGCGAGCATCGCGAGGAATGACGGATCTTCCAGCGCATCGCCAAAATTCTCCGCAGTCAGCGCAATGTTGCTGGCGAGTGCATCCAGTGCCGGACGGTGCGGGGAATCGATCTTCTCACCATTGGCATACACGTCGTCGCCAATGCGCAATACGCGCAGACCACCCAGGCGCACCAGCACTTCACCTTGTTTCAGCGCATCGTAGATTTCATCCGGCTGATAAGGCGGCTCTGGCGGCGCGATATCCAGTTCATGACGTGACTGGGATATAAACTCGCCAAACCATTGCTTAAAGTGTTCCGGCTGGTTGATCAATTCGAGCATCATCTCACGCAGTTTATCCATCTCTTGCGGCAGAACATCCGCAGGATGAGCGCGAGGTGGAACATCCGGATCGCTGTAGTAGTTGCCGCCCAGTTCACGTTGCAGCACATAATCGGCAAATCCACTAATCAGTTCCCGCGTATTTGGCGCGCGAAAGCCCACGGAATAGTTCATCGCATTTTCCAGCGCGTAGCCTTCATGCGGGAATCCTGGCGGAATATAAAGAATATCGCCAGGCTCCAGCTCTTCATCGATGATGGCTTCGAACGGATCGACCTGTAACAGATCCGGATGTGGGCAGTGCTGTTTCATTTGCAGCTTTTCGCCCACTCGCCAGCGACGACGTCCGGTACCCTGAATGATAAACACGTCGTACTGATCGAGATGCGGGCCGACGCCGCCGCCGGGTACAGAAAAAGAAATCATCAGATCATCAATACGCCAGTCCGGTAGTTCACGGAACGGTCGCATCAGCGCGGCGGTCGGCTCATGCCAGTGGTTCACTGCCTGTACCAGTAATGACCAGTTGGTTTCACCGAGATGATCGTAGCTTTCGAACGGGCCGTGGCTGACCTGCCATTTGCCATCCTGGTGACTGACCAGTCGACTGTCAACTTCGCTTTCCATCGCCAGACCCGCCAACTCGTCTGGAGAGATCGGGTCAATAAAATTATTAAAGCCGCGTTTTAACACCACCGGGCGTTTCTGCCAGTGACGTTCAAGAAAATCGGGCCAGTTAAGAGTGAGTTGGTATTCCATGTTAAGCATCCACAGGCTGGTATCTGCAACCGATTATAACGGATGCTTAACGTAATGCGTGAAGTATGGGCATATTTATTCATCTTTCGGCGCAGAATGCTGGCGACCAAAAATCACCTCCATCCGCGCACCGCCCAGCATGCTCTCTCCGGCGACGATTTTACCCTCATATTGCTCGGTGATTTCGCGGGCTACCGCCAGCCCTACACCTTGCCCAGGGCGTAAAGTATCAACCCGTTGACCACGGTCGAAAATGACCTCTCGCTTGCTTAATGGAATACCGGGGCCATCATCCTCGACCACAATATAGAGATGCTCGTCGGTTTGCCTTGCAGAAATTTCGACAAACTCGAGGCAATATTTACAGGCATTATCCAGCACGTTGCCCATCACCTCGACAAAATCGTTCTGCTCACCGACAAAGCTGATCTCTGGCGAAATATCGAGAGAGATATTGACCCCTTTGCGTTGATACACTTTGTTCAGCGCTGAGGTGAGATTGTCCAGCAGTGGGGCGACCGGATGCAGCTCGCGGCTGAGCAATGTCCCGCCGCGCATACTGGCACGATGCAGGTAGTAGCCAATTTGCTGTGAAATGCGGCTGATTTGCTCCAGCATTACCGGCTCAGCATCACTGACGCTCATCTTTTCACTACGCAGAGAACGCAGCGTACTTTGCAGCACCGCCAGTGGCGTTTTCAGACTATGGGTCAGGTCGGTGAGCGTCGTACGGTATTTGTCGTAACGTTCGCGTTCACTTTTTAACAATCGGTTCAGGTTTCGTACCAGACTGGTCAGTTCTCGCGTTGTGGCTGGATTGAGCAATTCGCGGTTATGTTCTTCCAGTTCGCGGACTTCTTTTGCCAGGGCTTCGATGGGGCGTAAACTCCACCAGGCGGCGACCCACAGCAGCGGGATCACTAACAGCAGATTGGCTGAGAGCACATAGATAAACCAGCTCCAGACCATATAGGAACTTTTTAGCTCCACCGGAATGGTATCCACCACCACAATGGTTAATTTTGGCATCCGCGATGTTGCCGGGTAGACGTTTACTGCCACCGAGTGGGTCATCTCCGCGTCGTCATCATCTTCCCGCACTTCCTGCAACTGTTGCTGTATCGAATGATCTCCACTCAGCAAGAGGCTGGTATCGTTAACATCCGCTTCAATTTCATGAAAACCATTCGATTTCAGCCAGTCAGGCTGGATCATCTTCATCAGCCAGGGCACGTCACGTTGCGCCCATAAAAGCTGCCCGTTCTCATCATAAATTAGCGTCATGGTGGGGCTTTGCTTGTCGATATTTTCGGGTAACTCGACATGCAACTTATTGTTTTCCCACTTCGCAAGGGTATAGAACAGATTGCTCTCGCCACGTAACAGCCGAAACGTAGTTTTATCGAAACTGACGCTATAACCGATCAGCGCGACCATTCCGTAGGCAAGCGAAAGCACCAGTACTACCGCTGCCGTTGCCAACAGAAAACGTACCCGCAGCGAGAGCGGGAAAAAAAGACGCAGTAATTTTTTCATCAGCGCAATTCGAACAGATAGCCCTGGCCGCGAACGGTGGTAATCACTTCTTGGGGATATTGTGCCTGAATTTTTTTACGCAGACGTCCCATCAGTACATCAATGGTATGGCTTTCCCGCAGCTCCGCATCCGGATAGAGTTGGAGCATTAACGAATCTTTGCTGACCACTTTGCCATTATTGCGTATCAACGTTTCCATAATGGTGTATTCGAACGCGGTCAGTTTGATCACTTCGTCATTAATAGATAATTCACGGCGAGAGAGATCAACCTGAAACGGGGGGAGCGAAATGACCTGTGAAGCCAGACCGCTATTACGCCGCATTAATGCCTGCATTCGCGCCATCACCTCTTCAATATGAAACGGTTTAGTCACATAATCATCAGCACCGGCACTTAATACTTCGACTTTGTCCTGCCAGCTTTCACGGGCGGTTAATACCAGAATCGGCAGTGAAACATCGTTGCTACGCCAGCGGCGAATCAGTGACAGACCGTCCTCGTCTGGCAATCCGAGATCGACAATCGCAATATCCGGTATATGTTCATTGAGATAATAATCGGCTTCTTTGGCATCTTCTGCGTCATCGACCTGATGACCAGCATCCTGAATCTGAACTTTAAGGTGGTGACGTAACAACGCATTGTCTTCAACAACCAGTACGCGCATTTTTATTTCTCCCTGTCTTAATTATTAAAATAGTGTAACGCGATTATGTGGTTATGGGGGTAAACATTAAATAAACCAGCGGGGAGGGGAGGTAAAGTGAAAAAATAAAAAGCGGATAATCTTAATAAGCAGGCCGGACAGCATCGCCATCCGGCACTGATACGAGGTTTATTTCAGCTCATCAACCATCGTGATAGCTCGACCAATATAGTTAGCCGGCGTCATCGCTTTCAGGCGGGCTTTCTCTTCTTCTGGCAACGCCAGACCATCGATAAACTGCTTCATGCCTTCGGCGTCAACGCGCTTACCGCGAGTCAGCTCTTTCAGCTTCTCGTACGGTTTTTCGATGCCATAGCGACGCATAACTGTCTGGATTGGTTCAGCCAGCACTTCCCAGTTGTGATCCAGTTCATCCAGCAGATGGTCACGGTTCACTTCCAGTTTGCTCACGCCTTTCAGGGTGGATTGATATGCAATCAAGGCATAACCGATACCCACGCCGAGGTTACGCAGCACGGTAGAGTCGGTCAGGTCACGCTGCCAGCGGGAAACCGGCAGTTTGCTTGCCAGATGCTGCAATACCGCGTTGGAAAGGCCCAGATTCCCTTCGGAGTTTTCGAAGTCGATCGGGTTAACTTTATGCGGCATGGTGGAAGAACCAATCTCACCAGCAATGGTTTTCTGTTTGAAGTGGTTAAGGGCGATATAACCCCAGACGTCACGGTCAAAGTCGATCAGAATGGTGTTGAAGCGCGCAACGCAATCAAACAGTTCGGCAATGTAGTCGTGCGGTTCGATCTGGGTGGTGTACGGGTTCCACTGAATACCCAGCGAGGTGACGAACTCTTCGCTGAACTGATGCCAGTCAACTTCCGGGTAAGCGGCGATGTGGGCGTTATAGTTACCGACCGCGCCGTTGATTTTGCCGAGGATCTCCACCTGGTTAAGCTGGCGGTACTGGCGCTCCATACGGTAGGCGACGTTTGCCATCTCTTTACCGATGGTTGACGGCGTGGCTGGCTGACCGTGGGTACGAGACAGCAGCGGGATATCGCGGTACTGAACGGCGAGATCTTTAATGCCATCAATCAGTTGACGCCAGTATGGCAGGATCACTTCATCACGCGCGGTTTTCAGCATTAATGCGTGGGAGAGGTTATTGATATCTTCCGAAGTACAGGCAAAGTGGATGAATTCAGAAACCGCGTGCAGTTCCGGGATCTCCGCCACTTTTTCTTTCAGGAAATACTCAACCGCTTTAACGTCGTGGTTAGTGGTACGCTCGATAGTTTTGATGCGCGCCGCATCTTCTTCGCTGAAACTGGCGACGATTGCATCAAGGTAACCGATTGCGTCGGCAGCAAAAGCAGGAACTTCCTTGATCGCTGCGTGCGCGGCCAGTTTTTGCAGCCAACGTACTTCAACTTGTACACGGAATTTCAGCAAACCATATTCGCTGAAAATCCCGCGCAGCGCGCTGACTTTATCGCCGTAGCGTCCATCGACAGGGGAAACGGCGGTCAGTGAGGATAATTCCATAGATCACAACTCCGGGGTTAAATGAGCAAGAATTTGTTTTGCCTGAGTGGTCAGGCGATTACGAGAAAACATCAGTTGCAGACGTCCGCCGCCGACCTGGTGACAGAGCACGGCGGCGCGAATGCCTGCCAGCAGGGTTGCGCGAACTTTCGCCTGCACTTGTGGGCTTTGCAGTACAGCAGGGGAACCGGTGACCTGAATGCGCGGGCCAAGCGGGCTAATCACATCAACATAGATAGCAGCCATCGCGCTCATCAGCGTTTCGGACTGTAAATCGAAGTGTTCGAGCTGGCGTTGCAGGCCGTTGATCCGGTTGCCCAGAGTGTCGAGCGCGCCTTTCGCTGAGGAGAGTTTGCGCTCAAGCACCATCAAGCTGAGTGTGTAGCGGGTTAATTCGGCGTTTAAGCCCTGGCGACTGCTGGCATTGAGCACGCCGAGCAGGGTTTCCAGCCCGACGCGCAGGTTGGCTTCGCTACCGCCAAAAACCGCCAGCGTCGAGCTGGGGTTCATATCAATAATACTGTTGAGTGAGACGTGTAGCGCATCGGCATCACAATGCCCCTGGTGAGCGAGTTGTTGCACCAGGCGTGCCGACTGACAAATACCGGCCAGGGCGAGGGTGATGTCATAGTAATTCTTTGCCACGTTCACTGCTTCCTTGTTTTAAGTAAAGATAATAATCAGACCGGCAGCGGCAGACGCTGCTCAATAATACCGCCACCGAGGCACACTTCACCGTTATAGAAGACGGCAGACTGGCCCGGCGTCACGGCGGCAACCGGTTCATCGAAAATCACTTCAATGCGATCATCGTCCAGCGCCTTGACGGTGCAAGGGATATCGGTCTGGCGATAGCGGGTTTTTACCGTGCAACGCATAGTGCCGGTGAATGGTTCGCGATCGACCCAGTGCAACTGCTGGGCAATCAACCCGACAGACATCAGCCGCGGGTGTTCATGGCCCTGAGCGACAACCAGAATGTTGTTTTCGACGTCTTTGTCCACCACATACCACGGTTCTTCGGTACCTTCTTTGGTGCCACCGATACCCAGACCTTTACGCTGACCGAGAGTGTGATACATCAGCCCCTGGTGCTCACCAATTTCATCGCCATCGACGGTAATGATTTTGCCCGGTTGCGCCGGGAGATAACGGCCCAGGAACTCGCGGAATTTACGTTCGCCAATGAAGCAAATGCCGGTAGAGTCTTTTTTCTTCGCGGTGACCAGACCAAGATCTTCAGCAATCTTACGCACCTGCGGTTTTTCCAGTTCGCCGACCGGGAACAGGCTTTGCGCAATCTGCTCATGGCTGAGCGTATAAAGGAAGTAGCTCTGGTCTTTATTGCTGTCCAGACCACGCAGCAGGCGGCTCTTGCCATCGACATCGGCCCGACGTACGTAATGACCGGTAGCGATATAATCGGCACCTAAATCTTCGGCGGCAAATTCGAGGAAGGCTTTAAATTTGATCTCTTTGTTGCACAGAATATCCGGATTCGGCGTGCGACCGGCTTTATATTCGGCAAGGAACAGTTCGAAGACGTTGTCCCAGTACTCGGCAGCAAAGTTAACGGTGTGCAGTTCAATGCCGAGCTTGTCGCAGACAGCCTGGGCATCAGCCAGATCCGCTGCCGCTGTGCAATATTCCTCACCGTCGTCTTCTTCCCAGTTCTTCATAAACAGGCCTTCGACCTGATATCCCTGTTGTTGCAACAGCCAGGCAGAAACGGAGGAATCGACACCGCCGGACATGCCGACGATTACTTTTTTTGCGGTTTCAGACATTGGATCACTCACGACATTGAACTTCAAGGCGGCGTATTCTATCACGCAGCCTTTTAGATGACACCCTTTGTAAAAGGCCAGTTAAAATCGCCAATCATCTCCAGCGGATAACGTTGCCCGCTTTGATAACAACGAATACTTTCCGCCACCAGCGGCGAACGAAGATTTGACGCCTGTAAAATTTCTTCGGCGCTGACCCAACGGCAGCAGTCGATATCGCTGTCATGAGGCTGGGTCGGGCATATTTGCTCAAGCTCAATGGCAAAGAGGAAACGCAAAAACGGCGTTTTATCTGGCGCAATCCACTGATGCATACGAATAAAGTGTTGCGGTTGCGCGCTGATGCCGGTTTCTTCCCACAGTTCACGGGCGGCGGCTTCCACTAAGGTTTCATCGGCTTCCAGATGCCCGGCAGGTTGGTTCCATAACGCTTTACCATTAATCGTCTCTTCAACGACTAAAAATTTGCCTTCTGCGTGCACCACGCAAGCAACGGTAACGTGCGGTTTAAACATTTTGCATCCTTAATCTGTCACTTCTCGCCATTCACCATTGGCAAGATTATCCAAAGAGTAATCACCCATCGCATAGCGAATCAGTCGCAGCGTGGGGAAGCCAACATGGGCGGTCATGCGGCGCACCTGGCGATTACGTCCTTCATATAAGGTGATCTTCAGCCAGCTGGTGGGAATACTTTTGCGTTCACGAATTGGTGGATTCCGCGGCCATAACCACGCGGGTTCGTCAACCAGCTCCGCGCCGGCGGGCAGGGTAGGGCCATCATTTAAGGTTACGCCATTGCGCAAGGCTTCAAGTGCGTCTTGTGTGGGAATACCTTCCACCTGCACATAATAGATTTTTCCGGTGCGTTTACCCGGCTGGGTTAAACGCGCCTGCAACGCGCCGTTATTGGTCAGCACCAGCAACCCTTCGCTATCGCGGTCAAGGCGACCTGCTGCATAAACACCCTGAACCGGGATGAATTCTTTTAATGTTTTGCGTCCGGCTTCATCGGTGAACTGCGGAAGAACATCGTAGGGTTTATTGAACAGGATCACACGCGTGGGCTGGTTTTCAGGTTTACGCCTGGTAGAACGTTGCGAGCTGAATCGCTTAACCTGGTGATTTCTAAAAGAAGTTTTTTGCATGGTATTTTCAGAGATTATGAATTGCCGCATTATAGCCTAATAACGCGCATCTTTCATGACGGCAAACAATAGGGTAGTATTGACAAGCCAATTACAAATCATTAACAAAAAATTGCTCTAAAGCATCCGTATCGCAGGACGCAAACGCATATGCAACGTGGTGGCAGACGAGCAAACCAGTAGCGCTCGAAGGAGAGGTGAATGGAAAGTAAAGTAGTTGTTCCGGCACAAGGCAAGAAGATCACCCTGCAAAACGGCAAACTCAACGTTCCTGAAAATCCGATTATCCCTTACATTGAAGGTGATGGAATCGGTGTAGATGTAACCCCAGCCATGCTGAAAGTGGTCGACGCTGCAGTCGAGAAAGCCTATAAAGGCGAGCGTAAAATCTCCTGGATGGAAATTTACACCGGTGAAAAATCCACACAGGTTTATGGTCAGGACGTCTGGCTGCCTGCTGAAACTCTTGATCTGATTCGTGAATATCGCGTTGCCATTAAAGGTCCGCTGACCACTCCGGTTGGTGGCGGTATTCGCTCTCTGAACGTTGCCCTGCGCCAGGAACTGGATCTCTACATCTGCCTGCGTCCGGTACGTTACTATCAGGGCACTCCAAGCCCGGTTAAACACCCTGAACTGACCGATATGGTTATCTTCCGTGAAAACTCGGAAGACATTTATGCGGGTATCGAATGGAAAGCAGACTCTGCCGACGCCGAGAAAGTGATTAAATTCCTGCGTGAAGAGATGGGGGTGAAGAAAATTCGCTTCCCGGAACATTGTGGTATCGGTATTAAGCCGTGTTCGGAAGAAGGCACCAAACGTCTGGTTCGTGCAGCGATCGAATACGCAATTGCTAACGATCGTGACTCTGTGACTCTGGTGCACAAAGGCAACATCATGAAGTTCACCGAAGGCGCGTTCAAAGACTGGGGCTACCAGTTGGCGAAAGAAGAGTTCGGCGGTGAGCTGATCGACGGCGGCCCGTGGCTGAAAGTTAAAAACCCGAACACCGGCAAAGAGATCGTCATTAAAGACGTGATTGCTGATGCATTCCTGCAACAGATCCTGCTGCGTCCGGCTGAATATGATGTTATCGCCTGTATGAACCTGAACGGTGACTACATCTCTGACGCCCTGGCAGCTCAGGTTGGCGGTATCGGTATCGCCCCTGGTGCAAACATCGGTGACGAATGCGCCCTGTTTGAAGCCACCCACGGTACTGCGCCGAAATACGCCGGTCAGGACAAAGTAAACCCTGGCTCTATTATTCTCTCCGCTGAGATGATGTTACGCCATATGGGCTGGACTGAAGCCGCAGACCTGATTGTTAAAGGTATGGAAGGCGCAATCAATGCCAAGACCGTAACTTATGACTTCGAACGTCTGATGGAAGGCGCTAAGCTGCTGAAATGTTCAGAGTTTGGTGAAGCGATCATCGAAAACATGTAATCTCTCCATGTGTTAAATATTGAAACGGGCGTATAACACGCCCGTTGTTTTATTTATGTGGATATTATTAATAGCATATCGAGCATATTTATATGAAGCCCATTACTTGAGCCCATATGGGCATATTTTTATAATGCAACTATTATGTAAACATTTATTTGTTATTTTGCTTTCTCCTGGAGGACACTCTTGACTGCTTTTGAGTAAACTCCATAAATCCTTGTTGAATGGTGCGATGTGATAAATAGTAATAGGATATTCTTTATCCTTAAGGATAATACCAGACTTAACCGGTGTAAATATACTGCCAGGAGGGAGAAATATAGTAGATTGATACCAGATGATCATTTTCATATTACCCCATATGGCTGAAAAAGATATGCCGCATGAAGGTTGAATTATCGTGTCAATTACTATCCACTTCATTTGTTATGTCTTATCCCACGGTATTTAATATAGTTCATTTGGATGTTCATTTCTTTATTTTGCATATGAGTATATTACCCCTTCAAAAAATAAATTAATTAAAACGATTGCTTATATAAAACAAAATTTAAAGCAAGGAATCTCAATGGATGTTAAACAAAATGAGATTTAGTGAAAACAATAAATTATTCACTTCGTTTTAGATTTGTTTAGCTATAATGTTATACATTCAAATGACTGAACATCCTGTAATTAAAACATAGCCTTTATGCTACTTTGTGCCAATTTGCTAAACATTATGGTTGCCTTTTTATATAACGATAATAATGAATATAAGCATGACATGAGAATAAGGTTTCAATTTTTGAGTTATATAGGAATGATTTAACCTGTTCCTGGCTAAAATACATATAACCGCATGATGACTAAACCAAAATACATGTGCGTTAAGTATTGAAACGGACGTGTGGCACGGCCGTTGTTTTTATAAATATGTTAACCGTTATAAAATAACGTATCAAAAGTCAAGTGATCATATTTCAAATATCAAGTTGATAGTATTAGTCTGGTGATTATTTATGGGTGACAATAAAAAGACAGTATTAATCATCCATAGAGATAGTCTCTGCACTTTTATTTCCATTATGCTAATGCCTTACTGAATTATGAAGCATTTCTTAAGTATCCAACTTTAGCTAGATTAATGGTTTATTATTTTCTACATCTTCAATATATAAAAGCGTATTATCAATGGCGTAGTAACTGCGTTTGTTATGATTAACATCAGTAACCCACCGGAAAACGCCCGCGCCTGCCAGTGTTGAACAGTATTCCCGAAATGTAGATTTTCCGCAAATATGAAGCAATGCGGCCTCTTTTATTTTAGCAGGGTTCTTGGTCGTACTAACTTTTAACAGGTTCCTGGTTCCTCTTAATAACAAAACCGTATCATCGTGAGTAATAATTCTGATGTTATCCGTAGCCAGATAATAAATGTAATGTGCAATACGGTGATGTTTTAATTCTGAATAAAACCAGGAGAAGTTTTGCTCTTTTCTCACTTGCTCAAACATCTTTTGAAAAACAACGACCTGATCCATCAGGATAATAACCTCTTGTTAGTTGTGAGACTGCGTAGTGTGCACGATCGGTTTTACCACTTCAATCTGGTCTGTCCTTTGGCTGTGATATGTACAGAGTGTGATAGAGGGAATATCTGAATTCTCCCGGTGAGCATTTTGCAACGGACCAGCTCCGGTACAAACGCTGTTGTGGGTTCAGATTATAACATTCTGTCTAAGGGGCGGGATAAAGGTGAAATTAGGGGGCATGAAAGATGACTTTATAACCTTGCTCACCCCAGTGTTGTAAAAGTTCGTTTTGCCTTCTCGTTGGTGCCATGCCTGTCCAGACAATCAATGTTTGCGTCGGGAACAGTTCCGGGCGCGGCGATTCAATGGGATCAGCAAGAACAGAAATGTGCCATCCTGACAATGATAAACGCCATGCTTCCAGCCACAATCGTGCTCTCTCTTCAACATTCCACGCCATCAGAATGGCTTCTTTACCGGGCTTACGGCGCATTTCGAAAAGCGAGGTTGCTGCGTATTCAATTAATGCGCCGTCAAACATACTGCTCATAATGCGGGAGGTGTTGTGATCAAGCACGAGACGCTGGCGAACAGGAAGGTAAACATGATTAATCAATTGATCTACTGGGTACTCTCGACCCAGTGAAATAATTCTCGCGCGTAGTTTGGCAGGATTAGCCATGCGAAGAATTGACATCATCTCTTCTTGCAGGCGGCTCCAGTCATCTTCCGTATCCTGGCTGGTGGTTTCCAGTAATGCTTTAACTTTGCCTACAGGGACGCCATTACTTATCCAACGCTTGATCTCTTCGATGCGTTGTATGTCTTCTTCATCAAAGAGTCGGTGTCCGCCTTCACTGCGCTGTGGTTTTAACAAACCGTAGCGGCGTTGCCAGGCCCGCAGAGTGACAGGATTAATCCCGCAACGTTCAGCAACATCACCAATGCTGTAATAAGCCACAATTCCTCCTTGCGGTCACAAATCTCCGTCGCCTGTACACGACCCAATAATACTTTGTACAATATACGCTAAAATTGTACAAAGTATAAATAAGATTTCAGCTAAATTGGATGAAACATTATTTTTAATGTGGATTAAATTTAAACGTAACGTATTCATTTTCACGATGATTTACTGAAATCATGTGAAAGAATGTGCTGAAAATTATTTTTTCTCTGGCCACGCTATGGAAGGGATACCATTCAATTTAGCTTTAGCAAACAGATCTCCCTGAAACATCTCAATTCCTGCGGATTCAAGCCACATCCACTCTTCTGGTGTTGCCACGCCCATAGCACTGACTTGAATTTCAAGTGATGTACAGCATTTTATGATCGCCTGAATAATTGCCTGCCGTGGCCCACTTTTATGAACATTGGTAATCAATTCCTGACTGATTTTAATTCTGTCAGGCTGGAAGCGTGACAGGAGTAACAAACCAGCAAAACCTGCGCCAAAATGATCAATTGCTACACTGATACCAGCAGCCTTTAGCGATTTAATCGCTTCGGCAAACTCATCAAACCGAGATATGACTTCACTTTCAGTAAATTCAACGATGATTTGTTCAGGCACCAGAGCATTGGCCTTTATTTCATTAAGTAAAAAAGAGACTGCGTCAGGTTCGTTAACCAGGGTCATAGGTAATAGATTGATTGAAATCATTTTATCACCGAGCTCAAGTGCGTGTGCCATCGTGAATGCAAGCGCCTTACTTTTGAGATCCGCTGTGTAGATTTCCCCGTCTTTACGCTGCCCAACCGCTATGGCTGATGGGCTATCTTCATTTTTTTGCACAATGGCTTCAAAAGCGATTATCCGCCGCGATAAGGGATCGACAATAGGATGAAAGGCAAAGTGGTCGTTTATAGTTGGTGAAAGGGCACAGGAATCAAGTTCTTTATCAGATCCGTCAGCGATAAAAAGCCAGGAGTCTTCGGCAGGGATCTCGAAATAGGTTGATTGTTCGGTTGCAAGGACAAAAGTACGAAAAAATTGTAGCGCTCTGTCATCATAAGTTAGCTGAAATTTTGATGTGCCTTTGTCGAATACGGCCTGTAAAACGTCATCTCGCTCGTGCAGGCGCAAATCAAATAATTCCATTCCCGCTTTGCCAAAACGGCGAGCAGGCGCGTAATCGCACAGCAGCTCAACAATATTATAGTGCCGTGGATCCTGGCATATAGCCCGATATATCATTTTAACCTGTTCTTCCGGACCTTCCAGAAGCTGGAAAAAATGAGAACCATTAAACAGTAAGATCCCTGTTACGTCAGACTGCATGTTCCTGCGATTTGCTATCGAAACCATTTCTTCGATTTTTTTGACAGGTTCGTCGTCACGTATATGGCTACGATAAATAAGGGTGGTAAGCATTAACAATCCAGGGTAATGGGTGAGGCGAGAGTAAGACGGTAACAGACATATCTTCTTGTGTCTTTCTTTTAATACCAAAACATAACCGTTTCTTTACATTGATAAAAAATGGAAAAAGTTGAACACTAGTTGGCGAAAAATCTTGTATAGATTGTCAGTTAAATGATGCAATATGTTTTATCATAACACATTGTTTTATATGCATTAGCACTAATTGCAAAAAATTAATTTATCATTCTGTACACATATTTCGTACAAGTTTGCTATTGTTACTTCACTTAACATTGATTAACATTTTTAACAGAGGCGTAGCATGCATCAAAATTCAGTGACTTTAGATTCTGCGGGAGCAATCACTTGTTACTTTGCAAAAGCTAACTTGCATACTCAGCAGGAAACTCTCGGGGAAATTGTGACTGAGATTTTGAAAGATGGACGTAATCTGAGTCGAAAGTCGCTTTGTGCCAAACTTCTTTGCCGACTGGAACACGCGACTGGGGAAGAGGAACAGAAACATTATAATGCACTAATTGGGTTGCTTTTTGAATAATGCAACAGCCTGATTATTTAACAGGTTAGCTATGAAGTCGTTATGAAGACATCTGATAATGAACGTATAAAATATGAAATTACTGGCCAGGCGGTGCTCCAGATACTGCGCATGAAGATAAATTTTTCATTGCAGACTCTTATTAAGCAATTACTCGTAATGAAATCGGCTGAGGAAGATGCTTTCCGACGCGATTTAATTGACAGCATAATTCGTGATTTTAGCAATAGTGATTCAGGAGGGCCAAACCGAAGAACAGCGACAGCTGACAATAAAAGTATGTTCAATGGTAAGAAAATAAACAGAATACATTAAAATTTCATAAGTAAGATGAGAGGTTACCATGCTTGAAGATACTACAATTCATAATGCAATAACTGATAAAGCGTTAGCAAGTTACTTTCGCAGTTCGGGTAATTTGTTAGAAGAAGAGTCAGCAGTGTTAGGGCAGGCTGTCACCAATTTAATGCTTTCAGGCGATAATGTTAATAATAAAAATATTATCTTAAGTCTGATACACTCCTTGGAAACAACAAGTGATATTCTCAAAGCTGATGTGATTAGAAAAACACTGGAAATCGTGTTGCGATACACAGCTGATGATATGTAACTTCTAATTATTAAGTATAAGTTTATAGAAAACTCATTCATCTTATTTTTGTCTGTCGCTTTAGACTATACACAGCATAATTTTATTGGGTTAATATTTCTACGAGGCTGACATGAATAATTCAATCCCAGAGAGATTTATTTTTCAATGTGCTTTGTTTAAAAATCTCGAGAGGGAGGTGTTCATGACGCATGGGTATGTTGATAGTCATATTATTGATCAGGCTTTACGCTTGCGTTTAAAAGATGAAACCAGTGTGATTCTTTCTGATCTCTATCTGCAAATATTGCAGTACATTGAAATGCATAAGACTACACTAACGGATATCATTATTAATGACAGGGAATCCGTGCTCTCTTAGAACTTGAGTAAGGTTTTAGAATAAACATCAGCTGTATCACCATGCTGATGCAAAGTGAGCATTTCAGGCGTTATGCTTTCTTATTATGTCCGCAATATCAGGTGTCAAGAATGGAGAGTTCTCGCTCTCCATTCTTGACGCCTGATATCCCGCCTAACTTATTTTGTACTGCCTACATTATGCTCAATAATTAATGGGTTAGATCAAGATGGAGAAAATTTTATCTTCGGCGTGGATATTTCTTATGCTCTCTACCATGCTCTCTGTAGATGCCAGCGCGAGCGAATGAATGGCATTTTCATGTATTAAACCCTTTGGCCGGGACAAGCAAATGCGCAATACACTCATACCCATCCTCGTTGCGATATGCTTGTTTATTACCGGTGTCGCTATTTTGAACATCCAGCTCTGGTATTCCGCAAAAGCAGAGTACCTGGCGGGAGCGAGATATGCCGCCAACAATATCAATCATATACTTGAAGAAGCGTCACAAGCGACTCAAACAGCGGTTAACATTGCCGGGAAGGAATGCAACCTCGAGGAGCAATATCAGCTTGGCACTGAAGCAGCTCTGAAACCTCACCTGCGCACAATCATCATTCTCAAACAGGGAATAGTCTGGTGTACATCCCTGCCTGGGAATCGGGTCCTGTTGTCTCGTATTCCTGTTTTCCCGGACAGTAATTTACTGTTGGCTCCAGCAATCGACACCGTTAATAGATTACCTATCCTGCTCTATCAGAACCAATTTGCAGATACGCGCATTTTGGTTACGATAAGCGATCAGCATATTCGTGGGGCACTTAATGTACCCTTGAAAGGGGTAAGGTATGTATTACGCGTGGCGGATGACATTATTGGACCAACGGGTGATGTGATGACGCTTAATGGACATTATCCCTATACCGAGAAGGTTCACTCCACAAAATATCATTTCACTATTATCTTTAACCCGCCGCCACTCTTTAGCTTCTACAGACTTATCGATAAAGGCTTTGGGATTTTAATATTTATTCTGTTAATCGCCTGCGCCGCTGCCTTCCTGCTTGATAGATATTTCAATAAAAGCGCAACGCCTGAAGAGATCCTGCGACGGGCAATAAATAATGGGGAGATCGTCCCTTTTTACCAACCTGTGGTAAATGGTCGGGAAGGGACATTGCGGGGAGTTGAGGTGTTAGCCCGCTGGAAACAACCTCACGGTGGATATATATCACCCGCGGCATTTATTCCACTTGCTGAAAAATCCGGATTAATCGTTCCGCTTACGCAAAGCCTGATGAATCAGGTTGCCAGACAGATGAACGCTATCGCGAGTAAATTGCCGGAAGGTTTTCATATTGGAATTAATTTTAGCGCTTCGCATATTATTTCGCCGACGTTTGTCGACGAGTGTTTAAATTTCCGTGACAGTTTTACCCGCCGCGATTTAAACCTTGTTCTGGAAGTCACCGAGCGTGAGCCATTGAATGTTGATGAAAGTCTGGTTCAGCGGTTGAACATACTGCATGAAAATGGTTTTGTCATCGCACTGGATGATTTCGGTACTGGCTACTCAGGGCTTTCTTATCTTCATGACCTGCATATTGATTATATCAAAATTGATCACAGTTTCGTTGGCCGCGTAAACGCAGACCCAGAATCAACCCGAATTCTGGATTGTGTATTGGATCTGGCGCGTAAACTTTCGATCAGTATCGTCGCTGAAGGTGTCGAAACGAAAGAACAACTTGACTATCTGAACCAAAATAATATCACATTTCAGCAGGGTTATTATTTCTATAAACCTGTTACATACATCGACCTGGTCAAAATTATCCTTTCTAAACCGAAGGTGAAGGTTGTGGTTGAGTGAAAATTGATCAGTAAGGCCATAGTGCGGTGTAATTATAGACAGCTAATTAGCTCGTTGCCTCTTGTTACTATTGTTCATTATTTTGTTTGCTATAATTGTTTGAAAGTTTTGACAGGATTGCCATTAGTAGCATGAACAATAGTAATAATCTGGATTATTTCACTCTCTATATCATATTTTCCATTGCATTTATGCTGATCACCCTCCTGGTCATCCTTATTGCAAAACCCAGTACCGGGCTGGGAGAAGTGCTTGTGACGATAAATTTGCTTAATGCCCTTGTTTGGCTGGCGATCAATCTGGTTAATCGATTAAGAGAAAGACTCGTCAACCACAGGGATCAGCAATAATCTTTCAGTTTCTCACTGTCAGTATGCGGCTGAATGGGTTGCTGGCAGTGAACGCCTGGATCATTGAAGGAAAGGCATTATTGCGCAAATAGTTGTCAACCCTGGTGTTATCACGGTTGTTTTTATATATCACCGAAATAATCCTCATCGCAACTATTAACAATTTTGATGTCGAAGAGTTATTTGTTAAACAAAATCGTCACCTCAAAGTGATCAATGTCATGAAAATAAGGTGAAAAATGATAATGCCGACTTATTTATCATTTATATATTGTCGCTGTTTATCTATTTAAATTTTTTGTGCTTTTGTTTTTGTCTTTACCCTCCGTTTTGGTAATCTGAGCTCATAGGTTATTTGACCAGGAATGTTTGTTAATCCAATGAATGGATGGTTAATCTATGAAACTGAAAAAACTCCCCGGGTTTAGTTTGGGACTTATTGCTCTGGCGGTGGGTAATGCATATGCAACACAATTGTTGGATGATTATAGGGAAGGTGCGAACAAGTCCCTGATATGAGATCATGTTTGTCATCTGGAGCCATGGAACAGGGTTCATCATGAGTCATCAACTTACCTTCGCCGACAGTGAATTCAGCAGTAAGCGCCGTCAGACCAGAAAAGAGATTTTCCTCTCCCGCATGGAGCAGATTCTGCCATGGCAAAACATGGTGGAAGTCATCGAGCCGTTTTACCCCAAGGCTGGTAATGGCCGGCGACCTTATCCGCTGGAAACCATGCTACGCATTCACTGCATGCAGCATTGGTACAACCTGAGCGATGGCGCGATGGAAGATGCTCTGTACGAAATCGCCTCCATGCGTCTGTTTGCCCGGTTATCCCTGGATAGCGCCTTGCCGGACCGCACCACCATCATGAATTTCCGCCACC
>OGDX01000790.1_pt1 | contig 20107 bp, 9 predicted proteins | sample 1570461 | NCBI WGS metagenome assembly OGDX01 (sample SAMEA2582172, study PRJEB24529) | metagenome
GGATACGCATGGACATTGCAACAGATTTCGGCAATGCTGTATCGTCTACCTTTATAACCTACTCTTTCGGAACAGATTCGATGGCTCCCGGTGGAGGCTTTCGCAGTCGTGCACCAGTCAGTCTCACGAATCTCACTCCCGGGTTTTACCAGGCTTGTTTCATTGCCGGCACCGACACTCTGAAACATTTCTTCTTTGGATACGAAGCCGAACAGATTTTATCCAAACCGGATGGTCCCCCTAACTTAAAAAGATTTTGGAATAAAACCATCACCGAACTTAAACGTGTACACCCTGCCTATAAAATGACACGTCTACCTGAATCTTCGAAGCCAGAGCGTGATGTTTCCGAAGTAGAAATGCGCTCGCTTGAAGGAGAAATCTTACGGGGGTATTGGGCAGTCCCTACAGATGGTCAGAGTCATCCGGCCGTAGTGGTTTATCAAGGTTATGATGCCGTCACCTGGATTCCCAGTCCCGACGACTATCCCGGTTGGTGTATCTTGGTCATTCCACCCCGTGGACAAGGCCTCAACAAACCTTATAACCGCTTTGGTGAGTGGATTGCTTTCGGACTGGATTCACCCAAACATTACTATTACAGAGGTGCTTTTGCTGATACAGTCCGCAGTATTGATTTTATTTTTGCTCAGCCATGCTTTGACGGACAAAACCTTTTTGCTACAGGTATTTCGCAAGGTGGAGCGCTCACATTAGCAGCAGCGTCACTCGACCATCGTATTTCCGCAGCTGCGCCTATCGTACCCTTTCTGTCAGACTATCCCGATTATTTCCGTTTGGTTCACTGGCCTGCCAACTTGGTATTCGAAGGAGCTGCCCGGCAGAATATTGACAAAGATAAAATATTCTCATTACTAACTTACTTTGACTTAAAGAATCTGACCGGATGGATCAAATGCCCAGTATTAATGGGATTCGGACTTCAGGACAACATTACACCACCACATACAAATTTTGCAGCATACAATCACATCCGTACACCTAAACGCTGGATATGTTACCCTACATCAGGACACTTTGCAGCTTATGAGAACATGGACTCATGGATTGCTGAAAGTACTCGTTTTTTCAATCAGTATGTAGTGTGGTAATAATCTGAACTGATAAAAACGAAACAGGCACAAACACTATAACAAGAGGTTAGTTAGGTTAGAAACCGGAAGAGTAATTCTGTTAAATAGAATTCTCTTCCGGTGTTTTATAGTTACTTTCTTCTAATAAGATTCACTGAAATCGAATAAAAACAATATATTTGCATAGATGTAAACACCTTAAAAAATAAATTAGTGAGAAAAGTAATTCTTTTATTTCTGCTATTTTTAAGCGTAGCTGGAGTCCGCACACAAGGTCAAAACATCACTTTTAGCCACTTGACCACGGACGACGGACTCTCCCAATTTTCTGTCAATAGCCTTTATATTGATGAACGGGGGATTATATGGATTGGCACGCGTGAAGGACTGAACCGGTATAACGGTAACGATATCAAAAGTTTCAAACTTAATAAAAACGATCCGAACAGTTTGTTCAGCAATACAGTGCTGCGTATCACCGGAAACAAAAACGGGAAGGTATACCTGCTCTGTACGGACGGGGTAGCAGAGTTCGATCTGACCACACAAAGATTCAAAACGTTGCTGCAAGGCAATGTGGATGCTATTTATTTCAACGAGAAATTATATATCGGGAAAAGAGAAGAAGTGTTTGTATATAATGAAAGTACCGGAAACTTCGATCTCTACTATCATCTTGCCGGAAAAGATATCACCCTCTCCTGCCTCCACCTGGACGAAAAGAAAAATCTGTGGATGGGAACTACCAGTAACGGACTTTACTGTTTATCGGGAGACAAAAAGATTTCCCAACCCGTCACAAGAGGTAATATTGCGAGTATTTACGAAGATTCGTCTAAAGAATTATGGATCTGTACTTGGGAAGAAGGACTCTACCGGATAAAAACAGACGGTACCATCGAGAACTTCCGTCATGATCCCAAAAATCCAAACAGTATTTGTGCTGACTTCGTAAGGAGTTGCTGTGAAGATAATGCAGGAAATCTGTGGATAGGAACCTTTCACGGGTTAAATCGCTATGAAAAGAGCACAGGTAAATTCCAACTTTACACTGCCAACGCGAACAAACCCGACGGACTTACCCACTCCTCCATCTGGTGCATCGTCAAAGATGAACAAGGAACAATTTGGCTGGGTACTTATTTCGGAGGTGTCAACTATTTCAATCCGGAATATGAAATCTATACCCGCTACAAGACGGGAGATACAGAAAAAGAAGGTTTAAGTAGCCCGATTGTCGGCAGAATGACTGAAGATAAGGACGGAAACCTGTGGATTTGTACCGAAGGCGGCGGCGTGAATGTGTATAACCGGGAGGATAACACCTATCGGTGGTATCGCCACGAAGAAGGAAAGAATAGTATTTCCCATAATAATGTAAAAGCGATCTATTATGACCAGGATAATGAAATTATGTGGGTAGGTACACATTTGGGAGGTCTGAACAAACTCGACTTGCGTACCAATCGTTTCACAGCCTACCGAATGAAAGCGGGAGATCCAACCTCACTGCCTTCAGATATTGTCCGCGACATTGTGCCATATAAAAATAAACTGGTCGTTGCCACACAAAATGGTGTCTGTCTTTTCAATCCGGCAACAGGGACTTGTCAGCAACTCTTCAAAGAGACAAAAGAAGGGAGAGGCATTGGCATGGTAGCCAGCCTTTGCATTGATAAAGACGGCACATTATGGATTGCAGCCACCGGAGAGGGCGTTTACTCCTATCAGTTCGATAGCAATAAACTAACTAATTACCCGCATAATCCTGCCAATCCGAACAGTCTAAGCAACAACAATGTCAACAGCATCATGCAGGACAGCGACGGCAATTTGTGGTTCTGTACCTCCGGAAGTGGTCTCGACCGTTACCGCAAGGAAAGTGATGACTTCGAGAACTTTGACGTACAGAAAGACGGTTTATCCAGTGACTGCATCTACGAAGTATGCGAATCATCCATACAGCAAGGAGACTTATTGCTGATTACCAATCAGGGATTCTCACAGTTCAACTATCCAAGCAAGAAATTCTATAATTACGGTACGGAGAATGGATTCCCGTTGACTGCCGTCAATGAAAACGCACTATTTGTGACACATGACGGAGAAGTATTCCTTGGCGGTATTCAGGGAATGATTTCTTTCTGGGAGAAAAAATTACATTTCACTCCCAAATCATATAATATCATTCTTTCCCGCCTGTTTGTCAACGGAAAAGAAGTAGTTCCGGGAGATGAAAGCGGCATCCTGGAACAGTCGATCTGTCATACTCCGGAAATCAGTCTGAAAGCGAATCAATCGATGTTTAGCATCGAATATGCCACTTCCAACTTCATCCCTGCCAACAGAGATGAAATTCTCTATCGCCTAGAGGGTTTCTCGGACGAATGGAACCATACTTACCGGAAGCAAACGCTGATTACTTATACAAACCTGAATCCGGGTAAATATACCCTTGTCATCAAATCACAGAGGGAAGGAATAAAAGAGGCCAGACTGCTGATTATCGTACTCCCTTCATGGTATGAGACATGGTGGGCTTACCTGATTTATACCATTGTCACTATCAGCCTGTTATGGTATCTTATTCAGAACTATAATTCGCGCATCAAACTCCGTGAGTCTTTGAAGTACGAAAAGAAGCATATTGAAGACCTCGAAGCATTGAACCAGTCGAAACTCCGTTTCTTCACTAACATCTCGCACGAATTCCGCACACCGTTAACGCTGATTGTGGGACAAGTGGAAACTTTGCTGCAGGTGCAGACATTTACACCTAATATATATAATAAAGTGTTGGGAATCTACAAGAACAGTCTCCAATTACGGGAACTGATTACGGAACTACTTGATTTCCGTAAACAGGAACAGGGTCACATGAAGATCAAAGTTAGCCAGCACAATCTGGTTAACTTCCTGTATGAGAATTATCTGCTCTTCCTCGAATATGCGAGCAGTAAACAAATCAACTTCAAGTTCAACAAACAGAAGGATGACATTGAAGTATGGTATGACCAAAAGCAGATGCAGAAAGTAATAAACAACCTGCTGTCTAATGCAGTGAAGCATACCAAGGCCGAAGATACAATTTCGATTAATGTATCGCAGGAGAAAGACCATGTCATCATTGAAATAAAAGATACCGGTACAGGTATCGCCGCTGCCGAAATTGATAAGATATTCGACCGTTTCTATCAGACCGAACATCTCAACTCGCTGAATACCGGAGCCGGTACAGGCATCGGACTGGCACTGACAAAAGGTATTGTGGAACTTCATCACGGCACAATCCGGGTAGAAAGCGAACCGGGCAAAGGAAGCAGTTTCATTATCACCCTCAAACTAGGCAAGGAACACTTCACAGAAGAGCAAATAGCGAAAGATGATACGGAAACCATCCAGCAAACAGAGACTATTGTTCCTTCAGTAGAAATAATCCCTGATTCGGAATGGAAAGAAGAAGATAACAAGCGCATCGAAGACGCCAAAATGCTGATAGTGGAAGACAATGAATCTATCAAACAGATGTTAGTCGGTATTTTCGAAACATTCTATCAAGTCAGTACGGCTTCCGACGGAGTAGAAGCATTAGAGATGATACAGAAGGATATGCCGAGCATCATTTTAAGTGATGTCGTAATGCCACGCATGTCGGGTACGGAACTTTGCAAACAGATCAAGACGGACTTTAACACTTGCCATATTCCGGTGGTATTATTAACCGCACGTACTGCTATAGAGCACAATATCGAAGGTTTGAAGATTGGTGCGGATGATTATATCACGAAACCGTTTAATACCAATCTTCTGATTTCCCGCTGCAATAACCTGGTTAATTCCCGCCGGCTATTGCAAGAGAAGTTCAGCAAACAACCACAGGCTTTTGCCCAAATGTTGGCTACCAACCCGATGGATAAGGAGATGCTCGACCGCGCGATGGCCATTATCGAACGTCATCTGGACAATACGGATTTCAACGTTAATATCTTCGCCCGCGAAATGGGTATGGCACGTACGAACCTATTCACTAAACTGAAAGCAGTTACAGGCCAGACCCCGAATGATTTCATCCTAAGCATACGTCTCAAAAAAGGCGCTGTCATGTTAAGGAATAACCCGGAGCTGAATATCACGGAGATCTCTGACCGGATTGGGTTCTCCTCCTCCCGCTATTTCAGTAAATGTTTCAAGGAGATTTATCACGTCAGTCCGCTGGCTTATCGTAAAGGAGAAGAGAGCGAAGAAGAAGGGGACGGAGAAGAAACAGATTAGCAGGCAACTATACAAGCACTCTTGCAAAATAATCTTATATTATTAGGCACGGATCACACGGATTTCACGGATTAAAAAACGATGAGTATGAAAACAACAGCGTTAATCCGTGTAATCCGTGCCTAAATTTATGATATAAACGGTTTTTTAGTCCGGACATCTTCGCCCGAATAAAGAAGGTAACTTCTTAAGTGTACTATTTTGTACTTCACTTGTACATTCCTACTCATTCTTTTTGTTCCATTCGCTTATCTTTGTGTTCATTACATTATTTCCTAAAACATTCAGCATTATGAAAAACGTTTCGCGTCTAATTCCCCTATTGTCCGGCATCGTCACGCTGTCAGGATGCAATCATGCACCCCAAAAGAACAATGGGCAGAATAGCCAAAAGCCTAACATTATTTATATATTTGCAGATGATCTCGGCATTGGTGATTTAAGTTGTTATGGAGCAACAAAAGTGAGCACTCCCAACATCGACCGGTTGGCAGGACAAGGAGTACAATTCACCAATGCTTATGCAACTTCTGCCACCAGCACCCCTTCCCGTTTCGGACTCCTGACAGGTATGTATCCTTGGAGACAGGAAAACACAGGAATCGCTCCCGGCAACTCTGAACTCATTATCGACACTACCTGCATCACCATGGCAGATATGCTGAAAGATGCAGGATACGCAACCGGTGCAGTAGGCAAATGGCATCTGGGACTCGGTCCGAAAGGTGGAACCGACTTTAACAACCGGATTACCCCTAACGCACAAAGCATTGGTTTTGACTACGAATTTATTATTCCGGCTACCGTAGACCGTGTACCTTGTGTATTTGTAGAAAACGGACATGTCGTAGGACTTGACCCCAATGATCCTATCACCGTAAGCTACGACCACAAAGTAGGCGACTGGCCTACGGGAGAAGAGAATCCGGAGCTCGTCACTTTAAAGCCCAGTCAGGGACACAACAATACAATTATCAACGGCATTCCCCGTATCGGCTGGATGACCGGAGGAAAATCCGCCCTTTGGAAAGATGAAGACATAGCCGATATCATCACCCATAAGGCTAAGAATTTCATTGCATCCCATCAGGAAGAACCCTTCTTTTTATATATGGGTACGCAAGACGTACATGTACCGCGCATCCCCCACCCACGTTTCGCAGGCAAAAGCGGACTCGGCACTCGTGGCGACGTCATCCTGCAACTGGACTGGACCATCGGTGAAATCATGCACACACTGGACAGCCTCCACATCGCAGACAACACCATCCTGATCTTTACCAGCGATAACGGTCCTGTTATCGACGACGGCTATCAAGACCAAGCTTACGAACTTCTCAACGGGCATACTCCGATGGGGATCTACCGTGGTGGGAAATACAGTGCTTACGAAGCGGGGACACGCGTTCCATTTATCGTCCGCTGGCCTGCCCGAGTAAAGCCGAACAAGCAACAAGCTCTTTTCTCTCAAATAGATGTGTATGCATCGCTCGCCTCCCTTTTGGACCAACCTTTACGTAAAGGAGCTGCTCCCGATAGTCAAGAACATCTGAACGTACTCCTCGGCAAAAATAATACAAACCGTGAGTATGTCGTTCAACAGAATCTCAATAACACACTTGCCATCATAAAAGGTCAATGGAAATACATCGAACCGAGCGACGGCCCCGCTATCGAGTATTGGACGAAAATGGAGTTAGGCAACGACAAACAGCCTCAACTTTACGATTTATCCTCCGATCCATCGGAGAAAACGAATGTATCAAAACAATACCCCGACATAGTGAAAGAATTATCTGAATTACTAGAATCCGTAAAAGAAAAATAGTTTATGAGAACAGGAAAATTGTATGATTTTGCACCAATCTTGAATAATTCTATCCATATTAGAATATTCAATCCATCTATCTTTGCAAGCGTAGATTCAATAAAATCACTTAATTTTTAATATATGAAAAAACATTTATCCACTCAAACTAGAAAAAGGATGCTCTCCTCCATCGGACTGATCCTGTTTTCTGTTTCTTTTGTACTTGCACAGGTACTTGTTAAAGGTACAGTGAAGGATAACTTAGGAGAAGGAGTGCCGGGAGCCAGTGTCCAGGTAAAAGGTACTTCGCAAGGAACAATCACTGACCTTGACGGTAAATTTGCTTTTAACGTGCCCAATAAAAATTCGATATTGGTTATTTCTTTCATTGGTTATGTCACAGTAGAAATGAAGGTGGACACTCAAAAGCCAATGGTTATCACATTAAAGGAAGACACAAAGACATTGGACGAAGTGGTAGTAGTCGGCTATCAGGAGATACGCAAGAAGGATCTGACTGGCTCTGTTGCCAAAGCCAGTATGGCGGAACTGCTTAGCACTCCGACTGCTTCTTTCGGCGAGACATTGGGCGGACGTATTGCCGGTGTCAACGTAAGTTCGGGCGAAGGTATGCCGGGCGGACAGATGAACATCGTCATCCGTGGTAACAACTCTTTGACACAGGACAACTCTCCTCTTTATGTCATTGACGGTTTCCCGGTGGAAGACCCCTCCATAGCCGCAGCCATTAATCAGAACGATATCGAGTCACTCGACTTCCTGAAGGATGCCTCTGCTACCGCTATCTACGGTGCCCGTGGTGCCAACGGTGTCGTGATGATTACAACCAAGAAAGGAACAATCGGCCAACCTAAAATTAAATACGACGGAAGTTTCGGTATTCAGCATATCACCAAAACGATCCCGATGATGGATGCCTATGAATTCGTCAAACTACAGGCAGAACGTAGTCCCAAAGATATGGAAACTACCTACTTCATGAATTATGACGGTAAGAAATGGGGACTGGAAGATTATAGAAATATCCCGCAATATAACTGGCAGGATGAAATCTTCCGCAGCGCATGGATGCAAAGCCACAATGTCAGCCTGACCGGTGGTTCGGAAGGAGTTCGCTACAATGCTTCTTTATCTTATTATGACCAGGACGGTATCTTATTGGAATCAAACTACAAACGTGTACAAGGCCGTATGGGTACTACCATCCAAAAGAAGAAACTGAAAATCTATCTGACGACCAACTATTCCAGTACTACAACTACCGGTGGTTCTCCTTCCCAGAACTCATACAGTGGTATGAATAACCTGTTCTATAGTGTATGGGGATATCGCCCTGTGACCGAACCGGACAGACCATTAAACTCGTTGATGGATAACATCATGGACGACGCGATAAACAATACCAACGACTATCGTTTCAACCCTATCATGTCTTTGAAAAATGAATATCGCAAGACGTACGCGAACTATATCCAGTTCAACGGATTTGCAGAATATGAATTTATCAAAGGATTGAAGTTGAAAGTTTCCGGCGGTTACACATTCGATACCCGCAAAGGGGAAACATTCAACAACTCGAAAACTCGTTATGGTAATCCGAAATCATCCGATAAGGTGAATGCAGAAATCTACCATTCTCAACGTGCAACGTGGTTGAACGAAAATATTCTAACCTATCAGACCAATATCAAACGGAAGCATTTCTTTAATAGTATGGTAGGTGTAACTCTGCAAAATTCTGACTATGAATACTATTCATACAAGACAGTGCAAATTCCAAACGAAGCACTCGGGATGGCAGGAATGAGTGAAGGAACTCCCAGTACGACCAAATCATTAAAGAGTTCCTGGTCTATGCTCTCTTTCCTGGGACGTTTGAACTATAACTACAAATCATTGTATTATGCAACGGTTTCTTTCCGTTCCGACGGTTCTTCCAAATTCCGTGGTGATAACCGTTTCGGCTATTTCCCTTCCGGTTCATTGGCATGGGGATTCATGGAGGAAGATTTTATGAAACCATTGAAGTCTGTTGTTTCTTCCGGTAAATTAAGAGCAAGCTGGGGATTGACCGGTAACAACCGTGTAGGCGAGTATGATACGTATGCTTTATATCAGATATTAAAAGATAAAGTTGGAGATTTTATTTCGATCGGTAGCCTACCGAGTGGTGTATATCCGTTCGAAAACAGCCTGACAAGTGTAGGTACAGTGCCCACTTCCTTAAGAAACAGAAAACTGAAATGGGAGACTACCGAACAGTGGAACCTAGGCCTGGACTTAGGCTTCCTGGACGAACGCATCGGATTAACCGTAGACTGGTATCGTAAAACGACTCGTGATTTGTTGCTGAATACTGCACTTCCCACCTCTTCCGGTTATTTCAGTGCCATGAAGAATGTAGGAAAGGTACGCAACCAAGGTATCGAGCTCACATTGAACACAACCAATATCAAGAACCGTCATTTCTCATGGACTACTAACTTTAATATCGCATTCAACAAGAACAAAGTATTAGAATTGGCCGAAAACCAATCTTCTCTGTTGAGTGCAGCCAAATTTGACCAGAACTATAACTCTCAATACAGCTACATTGCCAAAGTGGGTTATCCGATGGGAATGATGTACGGATTCATCTACGAAGGTACATACAAATACGAAGATTTCGACAAAGTAGGTGATACATATACACTGAAACGCAATGTTCCGTATTTCTCTTCCGAAAGTAATACACAACCGGGTATGCCGAAATACGCAGACCTGAATGGTGACGGTATCATCGACGATAACGACCGCACTATGATCGGTAACGGTATGCCGAAACATACGGGCGGATTTACCAACAATTTCGAATACAAAGGATTTGACTTGAGCATCTTCTTCCAATGGTCGTATGGAAACGATGTATTGAATGCCAACCGCCTGTTCTTCGAGAACAGCAATAAAACACGTGACTTGAACCAATACGCAAGTTACGCAGACCGCTGGACACCGGAAAATCCGGAAAGTAATATTCCGAGAGCTACCGACTCCGGTTCTAACAAAGTGTTCTCTACACGTATTATCGAAGATGGTTCGTTCCTTCGTCTGAAGACCGTGTCTTTAGGATATACACTGCCGAAACAACTGACCAAGAAATGGAAGATAGACAATGCACGCGTATTCGTTGCCGGTCAGAATCTATGGACATGTACAGGGTATTCCGGTTACGACCCGGAAGTATCTATCCGTGAAGGCGCACTGACTCCGGGACTGGACTTCTCCGCTTATCCGAGAGCCTACTCTATCAGTTTTGGTATAAACTTAGGTTTCTAATCAATCATCCTTCAAACAATTACGTATATGAAAACAATAAAAATAATCATCATATCACTTCTTGTCGGACTTAACCTGACTTCCTGCGATTTCTTGGAAAAAGACCCGACATACACCACTCCTGAAAACTTCTTCAAAAATGAAGCGGACGCTACCTCTTGGCTGACAGGAACCTATGCCATTCTGGGACAAAGTTCCTTCTACGGAAATGAGTTCTTATACCTTGTAGGAGGTGACGATCTGGGACACTATGGTGGTGCCAACCGCGGACCTAACAAAAGTGGGTTGATCTGTAACAATGCCAACACAAGTGATCCGGCCGTTGCAGCATTGTGGTACACATTATACTCCGGCATCAACAGAGCCAATATTTTCCTGGAAAATATTGATGCAGTGCCCGATATGAACGATGATACCCGCAAGCAGTACAAAGCCGAAGCCCGTTTCTTACGCGCATTCTATTATTTTACTTTGGTAGAATGTTGGGGAGATGTACCTTTCAAGACTACTTCTACAGAAGATGCCTATAACCTCTCCATTCCACGTACGGACAAACAGACGATTTATGATTTTATCATCAAAGAGATGTATGGTTCTGCCGAGGATCTCAAATCTGCTCAAGATTTGAACTATTTACCGGGACGTGTTTCCAAATCGGCTGCTTGGGGAATGTTGGCGCGTGTATATATGTTCCGGGCCGGTGAACCTAAACGTGACAAGGAAGTGGGTTTGGCTAACAACACGACTAGTGCCGAGATTACAGAATATTTCAAAAAAGCAAGTTACTATGCACAGTTAGTCAAGAATGAGGGTCATTCACTAACTGCCAAATATTGGGACTTCTTTATCGACATTTGTTCTGATAAGTATAACACTGCTCTCAATAAGGATGGTGCCAAGGCTAATGAAAGTATTTGGGAAGTAGAATTTGCAGGTAACCGTTCGACGGATGTACGTGCAGAAGGTAGAATCGGTAATATTATCGGCATTCAGGGTAAGGACCTTTCTTCCAAAGCATCCATCACTGGTAAAGGTGATCCGGGCTATGCATACGCTTTTATCTGGAATACTCCTAAACTGCTGGAATTATATGAAGCAAACGATGACATTGACCGTTGCAACTGGAATATTGCTCCATTCACTTACACCCAGTCAGCAGGAGAAGGTACTCCGGTGGACGGTCGTGAATTTGTAAAGGGAAAAAGAGATGAAGTGGAACAACAATACTGGGATAAATCCTTCAGCTATGGTAAAACAGAGCCGGGGTCTACTTACGGTGATCGTGAATCGAAGAACGATGCCAATAAGAACCGCAACAGGGCTGCCGCCAAATATCGTAGAGAATATGAAGCAGACAAGAAGAGTAAAAACGATACTTCCATCAACTTCCCTCTTCTCCGTTACTCTGACATTCTGCTAATGATTGCAGAGGCAGAAAATGAAGTCAACCATGGCCCTAATGATTTGGCGTATGAATGTATCAATGCAGTAAGAGAACGTGCAGGAATCAAAAAACTTGCAGCAAATCTGGATGAAGAGAGCTTCCGCAAAGCGATCAAAGACGAACGTGCAATGGAACTCTGCTTCGAGTACACACGTCGTTTCGACCTGATCCGTTGGGGAGACTATTACAAACTGATGCAGGAACAAGTGGACAAGGCACAGGCTGACGAATCCTGGAAATTCGGAATCAATGTATATACTTACTTCAATATTCCGAAGTCTTACAATTATTTCCCGATTCCTGCCAATGAAATTGGCTCGAACGGTGCTATCAAAACGAATAATCCGGGTTGGTAATTCTCTTAATAACTTTAAAAAGAAAAGGACATGAAAACAATATATAAAAGTTTGATGACTATCGCTTTTGCCGGACTATCCCTGGCTTCATGCGACAAGGAATTAAAAGAAGAAACAGCAATGGAAGTGGGTGTGGTGACAGACAACAATGTCAGCTTTAACGGTAACACTGTAACTGTCAAAAAAGGCAGTCCGGTAACGTTCAGCTTTAATGGAGACCCTGACTTTATCACTTTCTTCAGTGGAGAAATAGGTCATGAATACAAACATCGGAACCGTACAGAAATGAAAGTAGAGGATATTGAAAAGTGTGAACTTAGTTTCCGCATTTGGTATAGATATGGAAACGCAAGCACAATTAAAGGCTCTACTCATGTACTCGTTTCCGACCAATTTAATGGCATAAACGGCAGTAATGTAGATCAAGATAAACAAACTGTAGAAAACTGTGAATGGACAGAGGTATTTGCACAGGAAGAACTTCCAACCAAACCGAACAGCACTAGCGAGACAGCAGAATCCAGCAAAACTTTTACATTCGAATTATCTTCTTATCTTGCTAAAGAAATAACAATAGCGGTTCACTATAACCCCATTGATAACTCAAAGACAATGCCACAGCTCAACATCATGGATATGAATATTGACTTGATGTTCACAAACGGCAAAGGGAATACGGTTAATGCAAAAGATTTCGGTTTCTCACCGCTAAATCTCGTATATGATTTAACGAAGCTAAATGACAGTCACAAAAAAGTTCTTAAGAAGGCATTGGGAAATGAGAAAATGCCGGATGAGGACCTAAACAGTGAAGAGAACATAAAAAAATATCCATATTTGCTTGTTGACGGACAAATCCCTGACTTCTGGAGTACCACCACACCTACCAGAATACAAATCGCAGGAGGAAGTAAAGGAACAACAAAAGCAGACACTTGGCTTATCTCGGCTCCCGTCTTGCTGGGTACTTGCTATCCGGATGCAGGACAAAGCATCAAGAATATCTCGCAAACATTAGAGATATACTCACATACCTACGAAGAAGCCGGGACATACACCGCTACCTTCGTAGCCAACAATGCAAACTACGTCCATCAAGGTGGTCAAGTAGTACGTGAACTGACTATAAACGTTGTAGAATAATAGTATATCCCCCAATTTTTCTAACCTTCAATCATAGAAAACGTTTATAAAAATCAGACTTTAATCAATTTAACATCAGAAAGAGAGGGACCGCGAGGTTCCTCTCTTTTACTTTTTCTGTATCTTTGCACAAAAATAAAAATAATGCCAAAGACTCTTCCTATTCATTTTGCCCCATTACAAGGTTACACCGAAGTGTTTTACCGTAATGCTCATGCTGCCTGCTTCGGAGGTATAGATACTTATTATACCCCATTTGTACGACTCGAAAAAGGCGGATTCCGCCATAGAGATGTCCGCGGAATCGACCCCGGGAATAATCAGGTAGCCCATCTGATTCCCCAACTGATAGCCCCTTCTTTTGAGAAAGCAGAAAAAATCTTATCCCTATTCATTGAAAAGGGATATAAGGAAGTCGACATCAATATGGGATGTCCTTTTCCCATGCTGGCTAAACGCCACAATGGTTCCGGCATTCTTCCTTATCCCGAAGAAGTTCAGGCGTTACTTAGCCTGATTACAGAATATCCGCAAATAAGTTTCTCCATCAAAATGAGGTTGGGCTGGGAAGATCCGGAAGAATGTCTCAAACTGGCTCCGATTATCAATGAGCTACCCTTGCGACAAGTGGTTATGCACCCCCGCTTGGGAAAACAGCAATACAAAGGAGAAGTTGACCTTAAAGCGTTTGAGGCTTTTCAGAATGCCTGCAAGCATCCGCTCATCTATAATGGAGATATCAATAGTGTAGAAGATATTCACCGCATTCAGGAACAGTTTCCCGGACTAGCCGGAATTATGATAGGACGGGGATTACTTGCCAACCCGGCATTAGCTTTGGAGTATAGACAAAACCGTGCACTCGAGTTCGATGAAATGAGAGAAAAATTGCAATCTATGCACAAATGCGTATACAATCAATATGCAGAACAGTTGGAAGGAGGAGACGAACAACTTCTGAACAAAATGAAAACTTTCTGGGAATATTTAATGCCGCAAGCAGACAGAAAATTACTGAAAGCAATTCATAAAAGCACAAGTCTCAACAAATATAATCAGGCAATCCTTGCCTTTTTTAATCAACGATGAACTGATAACCAGTAATTTTACGTAATTTTGCGCCCGTTTACAAACATGCACATTATGAAAAAATACATTCTAATCTTTCTTTGTCTGATAACCGTATCAGGCAGTTTCGCACAAATGCAGGATTTCAAGTTCAAATTCTATGGACAGATTCGTACTGACTTCTATTATAATAGTCGTGCTAACGAAGAAACCGTAGACGGATTGTTTTATATGTATCCAAAAGACAAAGTGCGTGATCCGAAGGGGAACGATTTGAACTCAACACCCAACAGTAACTTCTATACTTTATATTCGCGCCTTGGAGTAGACGTTGCCGGTCCAAAACTGGGAACAGCCAAGACATCTGCCAAAGTAGAAGTCGACTTCCGCGGCACAGGCACTTCTTATTCGGTCATTCGCCTTCGTCATGCTTATTTGAATCTGGATTGGGGAAAATCAGCTTTATTACTCGGACAGAACTGGCATCCCTTATTCGGAGATGTGTCTCCGCAGATTCTTAATCTCTCCGTAGGAGCACCGTTTCAGCCCTTCAGCCGTGCGCCACAAATTCGTTATCGCTATACAAACAAGAATTTCCAACTTACCGGAGCCGCAGTGTGGCAATCACAATATACTTCACAAGGACCGGAAGGGAAAACACATAAGTATCTGAAGCAAAGCTGTATTCCCGAATTTTATGTCGGAGCTGATTATAAGAATGGCGGTTTGCTGGCCGGCGTAGGCATTGAGTTGTTATCATTGAAACCACGTACGGAGTCTATAGTAAATACAGATAAATACAAGGTAGACGAACGCATCACAACTCTTTCATACGAAGCTCATGTGAAATACACCAACAAAGACTGGTTCATCGCTGCGAAGAGTGTATTAGGATCCAATCTGACACAAGCTTCCGGTTTGGGTGGATTCGGGATCAAGTCTGTCAACGAACAAACGGGAGAACAAGAATATACTCCGATACGTTTCTCCAGCTCTTGGTTCAACGTTGTCTACGGACAGAAATGGAAGCCGGGAATCTTCGTAGGCTATGCCAAGAATCTGGGAACAAGTGATGCACTATATGCTCCCAAAGGAAATGATGCAAAACTTTATGGAACAGGAACAGACCTTAACCAATTAGTTACGGCAGGAGCAGAACTGACCTACAATGTCCCCCACTGGAAATTCGGGTTGGAATATACATTAAGCTCTGCATGGTATGGTTCGCTCAATACGTCCAATGGGAAAATTCAAGATACCCATGCCGTATGTAACAACCGTATTGTTGCCGTTGCCATGTTTATGTTCTAACCTCTCTATACAATTATTTTAATTATATATCTGTCACCTGTCACCGATTGCTGCTTAACGGTTTGATTATTAACAATTAACACCGTGACAGCAATAGGTGACAGCAGTGTGACAACAATAATGCTGTCACCAGAAACAGATAAACTACATTTCACAACGCGGAGGTATTCACTCTGGAAGCTCCAGGCAATCCTATTTATTTCATGAATGCATTACCTTTGTTTCTCGTGGGGAAACTTTTAGTTTCAAGGCTTGAAACCAAAGGTTTCGTACCGGGAAACTAAAGTTTCAGCATTGGGAAACTGTAGTTTCAGCACCGAGAAACAATAGTTTCAACGGCATGGAAACTATGGTTTCTCCAAGAGAAACTAGTGTTCCCTTATGTACAAAAAGCAAATGATCTCCTATTGTCTGACTTTTATCTCCTTAACTCCACTTCAAAGCTAGCACCATCTTTACAACTGAACTGCAAAACTGTTTGCTTCTTATCAGAAGAAATCACCTTGCAAAACGGAGTTTCTTCTACATTCCATTGCCCTTTTATCGTTACAGTCACAGGTATTTCACTACTGGCATTTTCAATCCATGGTCGTGAATAGATACTACGTTCGATGCGTTTCCCATCTTTATCAAACGCTTCATCGCTTGGACCGCGATACAAAGCTAAATCCGGTTGTGCCACCGTCAACTTAATCTTATCAGCAGATCCTTTATGAATCATAACCAGACAGGAAGTATCCACACGTTGTAATAAACCACCCGGCAATGTCGTTTCAGGAGTTTCAAACAACACATAAGAAATGATCTGTTCGGAAACGGACTCTACAATATGTGCATTCCGGTCTTGCTGTAATACCTTATAAGTGGGCTTCTTTGCAAATTTCTTCATCAGAGCTTCATTCGTCTGCGGCAGAACAGCGTATTCATAACTTCCGTTTTTCGGTGCCTTTCCATGATCTACAACCAAAGAAACCCAATCACCCTTTGTTTCCTTTCCTGTATTTTGCATTCGCGAGTATTGAGGAAAGTTCTTCTCAAACCGGATGGGAGTTGGAACATAATAACCCGTTCCCAAATGGTCCACCCATACTTTCTTATCTCCTTGATAATTTTTCCAATAATCATGCCCTGCTTTATCAGTAACTGCCAATTGGAAGATAGTCGTTTCAGTGGGGAATTCCGTATTTGTATTTTCAATATCCGATCCAAGGCAGACAATCATTCCATCGATGAAATGGTAAGATTTACGTGCCCGGTGCGATCCGTTATACTTGTCGTGCTCGTGCAACTTCATTCCGAAGTTACCATTCATCTTCTGTTGAGACAATCCGCCTGCAAAAGCTTCATCAGAATAAAGCATCTCTTCCATTCCTGAATAACGGTCTACATTGAGTACTTTAGCCTGCAATTGTTCCAACGGCAAATGAATAGATGTAACTCCCGGGATACGGTTCCAGTCAAAACCTTCCTGCTGCCAACCACTAGTGGCCGGAGTCACTGTCTGCCCCGGTGCAGCAGTCAATATCTGCAAACTGCCGTGTGCCAGATAGCGACCATATAAATTCGCTCCCAAATAATGTTCAGCCGCCCATAAATAACGGGAATGTCCACGGGCCACGGCAGACCAGTTACTGCGACGTTGAACAGAGATACAACCATAACCCATTGCTATATTCCCCTGTGGGTCCGGTTCCGGACGGAAACCTTTCTCTATAAGAAGTTTTGCCACCTTACGTTCTTCAGCATTTGAAACCTTAGGCATATATTCAGGAGAGTCATTTTCAATACTTGGGTCTGAAATCAGACGGAGGTAAGAAGAAGCCATTTCACTATCATATTCCGCCTTTCCATCGGGAGAACCGGCTAAAGCCATCATGGCAAAATGCATAGGAACCAGTTTACCTTTTCCATCCGGATGACGACCGGACATAGAAAGAGGGAAATTCAGTTTATTGCAATAAAAGCGCATGGTCAGCAATACATTCTTCACCGTTTCATGAGCCAACTTGGAAACTGCAAATTCCGTCCGGCTAAGAAGATAAATCATGTTTGTTGCCCCATCCAGTCCGCCTACGGCATAAGCCGGATAGTTATTGCGATGATGGAAAGCACCTCCGTCCACTTTAAATGAACCGGACAGCCCCAGTGCAGGACGGCAACCATAATCAATCCAACGAGAGAAAGACCGCAAGTATTGCAGTTTCTCCGGTGTATCTTCCATCATTAGAATACTGGCAATACGCCCTGTGGTCTGTGTATTGAAAGAGTCCATATCAATTCCGTCAACTTCCGGTTTGGGATACACTTCGTTAGTAATCGCATACCAGCGTAATGTCCGTTCGGCTTCCTGAAGTTTCCCGGTTTCCCTAAGCACATCTTTCATCAGAAAATATGCCAGGTACAGACCGCGAACACTATAGCCATAATGATGGATGTTTCCCCAACAACTACCATAAGCTACTCCCTGATCGGTTATATGATCGTACATTGCTAAGAACTTCTTCTTCATTTCTTCCCGAATCACCGGATTTGCCGCATTATTATATGCAACGGCAATTCTTTTCATCAGGTCGAAATAAGCACGCATTTCCACTCCCATTTTAGTCAGCATATCTTTATCCCAGTTTGGTATGATCCGTTCATAAGCTTCTGAAGCACGTACCATGTAAATAGGTACTCCCGATACTTGGCCGTTCTTGTAAGTTATCTGATAGAAATCATATTTCTTGCGGATGGTTTCTACTTCTTTATCAGTCGTTTTTCCTTTCGTGTAGATCATATCACGAAAACGCTTTTCCAACAGTTGCATTTCTGCTCTTTGCTTATCGTCTACAGGAGTCAATTCAATATCCGGTTTCAAAAGCGAGTGTTGATAGACAACCAGCCAATGGTTGGTGGTTCCGGCATTGACAAAAGGGACTTGCAGATCGGCCGTCTGTTGACGTGCATCAACCTTAGTAGCCGTAATCAAATGATCGATGAAAAGGCTTCCTTTTGAATTTGGAGCAATAATCCGGAGTTCATTCATGCCTTCTTCCGGTGTGCCTTGCATATCACGTTCATAGCAAACCCATGCGGCACGCCAACCACTGAAATTAATACCAAAAGGGAAAGATGTGCATCGTTTGCCGTCTTTCAGAAACTGAAACTCAATGGTCGCATCTTGGGGAACTTCATTATAAACCCACACAATAAAAGCCGAAAGATATAAATCCTTGCCGGTCGGATCTTTCTTCTCAAACTTCAGGTCTTTCTTGAGTTCCAATATTCCACCCGGTTCAAATGTCCATTCCAACGAATGTTTTCCATCTTTATAATGCAGATCTGATACCGACAGGCGGGAATGGGTAGCGGTGATACAATCCGGTATTTGCGGTTTTTCAAAAGAAAACATCCGCTCATCTGTTACGACTTGCGCATGAAGGAATGTTGAACACAAAAGAGAAAATAGAGTTGTCACTCCAAATTTAATAAAAGGTTGTTTCATCATGGATATATCGTCTTATTAGGTTTTTCAGTATATAAGTCAGAGAGTAGTCACTTTAAAATCTGTAAACAGTACATGATTCTGCAAGAGACGAAGACCGAAGTGTCCGTCACCTTCGTCGCCTGTAAGAACATAGCGGAACAGTTCTTCACCATTCACAGAATAAGTCGTGATTCCTTTTTCCACTCTAATCCGAATCTGATACCACTGATTGGGAACAAGTAAGTGAGAGGCATCAGTATATTCTTTCAATAAGGGTTTCACCTTGTCATCTGCTACTCCATAATATTCTCCTCTGTAACGACGGAAACGAGTCGTCGAGTTATCATTTCCCCCGTATCCAACGTAGAAAAGGTCTAATGTGTTGTAGTTTTTAAAGATACCGTCGCGCCACTGACTACGAGCAAAAAGATCATCTGGGTATTTAGGGTCATTAGCAGCCCAAAAACAATTCAAGTCACTCAAGCGATCGTACTTCCCTCCTTGCATCACCATACAAATGTGGTAACTAACCTCATAATTCCCCGCCAATCGCTGCTGATACCACATAGTCAATCCATCCGGCACGATCAATTCTAATGTATCTGTACGTTCTATCACCTGCAAGGCATGGGATGCATCTTCTATCTTCCATTGTTGTGCAAACGCATTTTCGCGTTGTGCAAACAGCACTACACTATTTAAGAGAAATAAAGTAATCAAACTGTAGCTAATAAAAAATCGCTTCGTCATTACGGTATTAGTTTAAAGATAATTCTTCCGGATTCACAGAAACCACTCTTTTCG
>OGDX01000801.1_pt1 | contig 19950 bp, 15 predicted proteins | sample 1570461 | NCBI WGS metagenome assembly OGDX01 (sample SAMEA2582172, study PRJEB24529) | metagenome
CATGGCTCACGAAGGAAATCATATTTGTCTGCATCGTTTTTCTTTCATTTACGTTATGAATGACTTGTGAGAGGACGCTTATACATGCCCAATTTACGCTATGAACCGCACCACAGAATCTGCAATTTACGTTATGGAACTCCGGTTATGGGAGGAGTGCCCATAAAGGAGGAAACGGCTAAATGCAGTCATTTTCAATGTCTTGTGATTTATCGATGATAAGGGCACTCCTCCCGGAGTTTAAGGTTTGTTTACTGCCGCTCATAACATGGATTAACGGATTTTTAGATTGAATTTCTATGGAGTGTATATTCAAAATATTGCAGTTTCATAACTTATGAGATAATGAATGTAAAATGGACGAATATTGTTTTCGTTTTGCGTTATGGAGATGAAACTCTCCATTTGTGGAAGCCTCTGCTGAACACAAATGATCAGAGAGGTTCATCGCAATGTTTAACGCAACGAAACACAATATTCGTCCATTTCACATTCATGTTTTCGTAAACATGTCAGACTGCAATATTTTGTTCATAACCGAAATTATAAAATTCAATCTAAAAATCCGTAACACCACCTACAGGCGGCAGTTCATAAGTGAAACTCCGCTTACTCCTGATAGATTTTAATGATATCCTTCACCACTGCAACCAGTTTCTCATAACTCATTGATGAAGTGTCCAGACAGAAATCGTAATTTCTCGCATCATTCCATGCATTGCCCGTATAGTACTTATAATAGTCTGCACGGTATTTATCAATCTTTGCGATTTTCTTCTCCGCCTCTTTTGCAGAGATACCATTCTGGTCAACGACACGCCTGATACAGTCCTCCAATGGTGCGTAGAAAAATAAACGGATCACATCCGGATTGTCCTTTAAAACATAATCTGCACAGCGGCCAATGATAATGCATGACTCCTGTGCGGCAAGATCCTTGATGACCTTTGCCTGATAATTGAAAAGATTGTCATCTGATACAAAATCACTGCTTTCCGGTGGAAGTACTCCACCTTTATATGGATTCTTTTTTAAGATATTAAACAGGAGTGGTGACTTTTTCATTTTCTCATCCACTTCGCCAAACAATGCCTCATTGATTCCACTCTCATCAGATGCCATTCTTAAGATTTCCCTGCTATAACAGTTAATGCCAAGATCTTTTGCCAGTAAATTGCCAAGTGTCTTACCACCACTGCCGTAGCTTCTCGCAATTGTAATTACAGTTTTTTTCATATCCTGCCCCAGCCTTTCTGCAATTCTTTCCTTCAGTATACACCTCTCTGCCCAAAAAGTGTACCTCATATCCACATTTACATCGTCTGTTATTCGCCAAGATATGCCTTTTTAATGGAATCATTGTTCATCATTTCCTTTGCATCTCCGGACAGCACAATATTGCCGGTCTCTAATACATAGGCACGATCTGCGATCGCAAGTGCTTTTTTTGCATTCTGCTCTACAAGCAGTACCGTTGTTCCACCTGCAGAAATCTCCCGGATAATATGGAAAATTTCCTCTACAAGAATCGGAGAGAGTCCCATGGAAGGTTCATCCATTAAAATGATCTTCGGCTTTGACATCAGTGCGCGTCCCATAGCAAGCATCTGCTGTTCGCCACCGCTCAGTGTTCCGGCAAGCTGGTTTTTCCGCTCCTCCAGACGCGGGAAGCTCTTGTATACACGTGCCAATGTCTCCTCGATCTCTTTTTTATCTTTTCTGGTATATGCACCTAATTTCAGATTTTCGTACACAGATAATTCTGCAAACACACGTCTTCCTTCCGGTACATGTGCCATTCCCATGGATACGATCTTATGTCCCGGGATTTTGCTGATATCTTTGCCCTCAAAAATAATCTCTCCGGCTTTCGGCTGAAGCATTCCGGTGATGGTCTGTAACGTTGTGGTCTTTCCCGCTCCGTTGGCACCGATCAATGCAATGACTTCGCCCTCATTTACTTCAAAGGAAATACCTTTTATGGCCTGGATCACACCATAATATACTTCCAGATTTTTTACCTCAAGCATTGCCATAATAACATCCTCCTATTCACCCAGATATGCCTTGATAACCTGTGGATCATTTAATACATCACTGGTTTTTCCCTGTGCTAACACCTGTCCGAAGTTTAACACCGTAAGTTCCTCACAGATTCCTGACACAAGCTTCATATCATGTTCGATCAGAAGAACCGTCATGTCAAACTCATCCCTGACAAAATGGATCGTTTCCATCAGTTCTTTTGTTTCATTTGGATTCATACCTGCTGCCGGTTCGTCAAGCAGTAATAATTTTGGATTTGTCGCAAGTGCACGGGCGATCTCCAGTTTTCTCTGTTTACCATAAGGAAGATTGGATGCAAGGAAATCAGCCTCTTGATCCAGATCAAACACTTTCAGAAGTTCCATTGCCTTCTCATTCATCTCTGCTTCCACTTTGCGGTATTTTGGCAGACGCAGGATTCCTGTCAATGTAGAATAAGGCATTTGATTATGTAAACCTATTTTGACATTATCCAGAACAGACTGCTCTTTGAAAAGCCGGATATTCTGGAACGTTCTGGCAATTCCCTCTTTATTGATCTCCACCGTCTTTTTGCCAGTAATGTCTTTTCCGTCCAATGTGATGGTTCCATCGGTTGGTGTATACACACCTGTCAGCATATTAAAACAGGTCGTTTTTCCTGCACCGTTTGGTCCGATCAGTCCATATAACTGTCCCTTTTCAATTGTAATGTTGAATCCGTCTACCGCACGAAGTCCACCAAAGGAGATCCCAAGATTTTTTACCTCTAATAATGCCATATTATGCTGCCTCCTTTTTTGCTGGCTTTTTGAATTTTGCTGCGATACGCTGTCTCATCTCAATACATTTTGGTGCCCAGTTGAAAAGCATCATTGCGATCAGAACGATGGAATAGATCAACATACGATAATCCTTCAGTCCACGGAGCACCTCCGGAAGCAGTGTTAAAATGACTGCTGCAATGATCGATCCACGGAAGCTTCCCATGCCGCCTAATACGACAAATACCAGGATCATGATGGACATATTGTATCCAAAGTTTGTCGGAGTTGCTGTAACGGTAGAAAGATTATGCGCATAAAGCACACCGCCAGCACCTGCGATCGCTGCGGAAATGGTAAATGCCATCAGTTTGAACTTTGTGATATTGATACCGACAGATTCTGCTGCGATCCGGTTGTCACGGATCGCCATCACTGCACGGCCGGTTCTGGAATTTACAAAGTTATATACGATAAATAAAATGACCAGGATCATGATCACACCGGCTGTAAAACTGGATAAATGAGGAATCTTTGCAATTCCCTTTGCTCCATTGATCAGCCAGATACCATCTTCGCTTAACTCAATCTTATTTCCATCCGAGATAGCAAAATGGAATCCATTCTCGTCTTTTGCAATATATAAAACATTAATGACATTTTTGATGATCTCACCAAAAGCAAGCGTTACGATCGCAAGGTAGTCTCCACGGAGACGAAGCACCGGAATACCGATGAGGAATCCAAAAAATGCTGCTGCGACAGTTCCAACTGCAATTGCGATCAAAAACAAAACCACTTCATTCTGAATGCTGTCCTGTAACAGTTTGGTGCAGAATGCGCTGGAAAATGCTCCCACACACATAAATCCGGCATGACCGATACTAAGCTCGCCCAGATAACCGACACAGAGGTTTAAACCAATTGCCACGATCGAATAGGTACACATTGGAACAAGAAGTCCCTGCATCAGGGAGGACATGTTGCCGGTTGTGATCATAGTCTGTACAATTATGTAAACTACAATGACCATAGCAAATGTAATGATATGATCTTTTGTACTTTTTTTCATTGATTTCAAATTTACCTTTGCCAAATCTGCCACCTACACTTTCTCATGAACCTGTTTGCCCAAAATTCCCGAAGGCTTCACGAGAAGCACAATGATCAGGACTGCAAACACGATCGCATCTGATAGCTGGGACGAGATATATGCGCGGCCTAAGATCTCGATCACACCAAGAAGGATCCCTCCGATCAATGCTCCCGGAATGGAACCGATCCCTCCGAATACAGCGGCTGTGAACGCCTTGATACCAGGCATTGCACCCGTATACGGTGTCAGTGTCGGATAAGCGGAACAGAACAGTACGCCTGCTACCGCTGCAAGGCCGGAACCAATTGCAAATGTCAGGGAGATCGTTGCATTTACATTCACACCCATTAACTGCGCTGCATCTTTATCCTCAGATACTGCAAGCATTGCCTGACCGGCTTTGGTTTTCTTGATAAAAAGCATCAGTGCAGCCATGATCACAACGCACGCCAGAAATGTAACAATTGTTGTACCGGAGATTGTGAGTGCTCCACCTGCCAGTTTCAATGCCGGAAGTGTTACTACATTTGTAAATGATCTGGTATCTGCGCCGAAAATCAATAATGCCGCATTCTCTAAGAAATAGCTGACACCGATGGCTGTGATAAGAACTGCCAAAGGAGTTGCTTTTCGGAGTGGTTTGTATGCGATCTTTTCAATCACAATGCCGAGTACGGTACACACGATAATAGAAAGTACCACTGCCGGGACCGCTCCCCAGCCCTGTCCGCTCATTGTCATAAAGACAATATAGCAGCCTACCATAATAACATCACCGTGTGCAAAGTTTAACATTTTTGCGATACCATAAACCATGGTGTATCCCAATGCGATAATTGCATAGACACTACCGAGGCTGATACCGTTGATCAGGTAGGATAAAAAATTCATAACTACACCTCTGTCTTTCTGTTAATTTACTACGTTAAAACATTACTTTTTCACATCAAGGATTATAACATATAAAATACCTGTATACAATCTTTCTGTTAAAAAGAAGGTGTCATACGGCAGCCCAAGCCACCGTTGACACCCTCTGGGGAAACTGGATCGCCCTTATTTTCGTTGTATCATTATCGCAGATTACATTGCTGTATAAGCACCATCTTTGATCACCATAGCCTTTGGAGCTTTACTTACTTCTCCGGTAGCTTCCCATGTCATGCCATCACCTGTCAGACCATCTACAGAAATCTTTGTCATAGCCTCTGTCAGAGCTGTTCCGATATCAGATACGCTCATATCCGGTGTTACGCCAGCTTCCTCGATTGCAGCTTTGATCGCATAAATTGCATCATATGCATCTGCACCGAACTGGTTTGGTGTATCACCGTAAAGCTCTTTGTATTTGGATACAAATGCCTGTGTCTTCTCATCATCTGCATCTGCAACGAATGGTGTTAATAACATTAAACCTTCTGCTAAAGATGTATCAAAGTTTTTCACATCAAGGATACCGTCCATACCATCACATCCGAAGAATGTCGGTTCATAGCCCATTCCGTTTGCCTGATTTAAAATGATGGAAGCCTCTGTATAGTAGATTGGAAGGAATACCAGATCAGCACCTTCACTCTGTGCTTTCTGTAACTGTGTGGAGAAGTCTGTCTTGGAATCTGCTGTGAAAGCTTCCTCTGCGACAACCTCAAATCCCTGATTTGCTGCTTCTTTTACGAATGTAGCTTCAATACCGGATGAATATACATCAGAGCTGTCATAGATAACTGCTACTTTTGTTGCAAGTTTGTTCTCACCAATGTACTGTGCGGAAGCTGTTCCCAGATTCGGGTCTGTAAAGCATGCCTGGAATACATTGTCGTTTTCAATGACATCTGTGGAAGAAGCGGATGGTGTGATCTCAAACATACCATCTTCTGCTGTCTTATCTGCAACTGCAATACATGGAGTTGTTGTAACAGTTCCCATCAGAACCTGCATACCCCAGTCTTTTAAAGAGTTATAAGCATTGACAGATTTCTCTGCATCGCTCTGGTCATCTTCTGCTTTGAATTCTACCTGATATCCATTGATACCACCTGCTTCATTGATCTCATCTACTGCGATCTGTGCGGCATTCATAACTGCAGAACCATAAATTGCTGCTGCACCTGTTGTAGGTCCGATACCACCGATCTTAAATACGCTTCCATCTGCCGCGCTGTCTGTGGAACCGCTCTCCGTTGATGCTGCGCTTCCTGTGCTTCCTGTATCTGCGGATGATCCACATCCTGCGAATGTGCCAACTGCCAGTGCAGCTGCTAAAAACATACTCACTGCTTTCTTCATAATAATCCTCCTTGTTTGCGAAGCAAATCCAATTTTACGAAGTAAAATTTTTCCTCTGAGTGAGGAGAGGATTTAGCCTCCTTTTTGAAAAGCAAAAATTAAATTTTATTGAGATAATTTAATTTCTTCTTCTCAACTTTCTTTTTCTTGTAGAGAATCTTATCAAATTTTCTTTTTATGCACAATATTCAGAATCACCTAAATTATTGATGTATTTTAACGTCAACTTATGCAATTTACTCATTATGATAACTTGCAGTTATAGCTTTTATGCAGGTGTGTCATACTATACGATTTTTACGCATAAATATAGTGCTGTATCATATGTTCCAGCTTCTCTCCGCATCCCGCGTAATTGGCTTCCATAGCCAGTGATTCCATCAGATGTTCCTCCAGATATCGCTCTAAAAAGCTGTTGCGGAATTCATTTTCCATCTCTCCGACTTTGCTCTCCTCCTCATGCTGTAGATAATATGCAAGTGCAAAAAAATTTGGCGACCGCCATTCCGATGTATCTTCCAGCAATGCCTGCAGATTTTCCAACTCGCTCCGCAGCATGATCAGATTGATCTTGTCCATATTTGCCGCCATATTTTTCAGTCCGTCGGCTGTGGACTTAAAATCCGGATCATCCTCCCGGATACTGCACTCATGGAAGATCTGATCCAAATGTCCGTTCAGTCTGTCGAGATCTCGCTTCACATCCTCAATGGGAATCTCGTTCATGTCTTCCATCATATTGATCAGTCCGCGCCTTGCAACTGCCATATGTTCCTGCGAATCGACATACCCCTGACGCAGGTTTCCACCAAGTTCTAATGCGTCCTTTAATTCTTTCATCTGGACTTCCACCTGTTTTTTGTCCAGTTTACTCGCCAGCAGTTCTTTGCGGAGTTCTTTTACCTCGCGCGTCAGTTCCGCCACACGTTTCTGTTCCTCTGTCTTCTCTCCGAAAATCATGTCTGTCTTCTCCTCTTCCACAACCTGCGAACATTCAACTAATATTCTCTGCTTAGTATAATCCAAGACAGCAAAACAGGCAATTGCGGCTTTCCGCAACTGCCTGTCTGCTTACTCTAATAACTCTGATGTATAATGCACGCCGTCTTTGTCATATAAATCTGTGAGTTCTAACCCTGGATCCGTGTAATAGAGCACACTGTTCTCTCCAAAAATCGTCTGGATACCGTTTTCTGCGAGATTTTTTACCGCCTCTGTATCCATCGTATCAGCGATGTAAACCGGGCTTACCTTCAAAATGAGTTCTGCACAGCTGATGTCGTCCGCATAAGCTGCCATATTATTGACTGCGGACTTACACAGTCCGTCTGCGGTATCTGCATAACGGGTCCTGATATCACCGCTCTTAAATTCATAATAATTATATTTTTCCTTGTCCGACATCGGATAATTGTGCAGACTGACAATACTTTCCGCCCCGTCATAATGCATGACACCGGCAGGATAAATGATATTCCCCTGCCTGTCATATAGATTGAAAGAATAATCCGCATTTTCCTCTGCTGTCCCGGATGTATCCGGACCGGCATTTAATTTTGTAATCGCAGAAGTCTGATCCAGATTTCTTGTGAATCCATCATAGCTTGTCAGTGAACCTAACGTATAGCCGTTATCGATCATGACATCCGCCACATAATCCGTAATGAAAGCGTTTTTCATCCACGAAAAATCAATGAAATCCGAAATAAAATTCTTCTCTGCAAAAGCAAGGTAATCGTCGGATACAGACAATTTTACCTGATTGCCGCCGAGCAGTTCCACGTTCACGTCAGACGGATCATTGCTGTAAGCAGCCACCTCTGAAAAATAAGCTGCCACTTCCCCATTCTGGTAAGCATCATAGTTAACTGTCTCAGAGTCATCATTACAGAAAAACAGATTGTCATATTCTGTATACACAGGCGCAAGATAAATTGCCCGGTTTCCGGTCTCTGCGATCAGCTCAAAAGCATGGTATAATGCATCATCCACAACCATTGTCTCATTCGGGTGCCGGTTGAGATCATACACGTTTGTGATTCCTTCAAACGATTCATCCATACTGAACATTTTATAGGCTTTTACAATGGAATCTGTGTAGAGCAGCGTCAGCGCTTTTTTTTCTGCGGTGGCATTTACGCCCGCTGCCCCGACATAATACTGGAAGATAAAATCATCTCCACAATGAATTTCAGCGGATGAACTCGCTTCAATGTTTGTCCATCCGCTGTCATTTGACATCAATCCATTCAGTGCATACATAAATGCGCCTGAAGCAATGACCAGCAATACGATCACTGCGATAAATCTCTGTCTTGTATTTTTCTCCGAAAGCTCCACCTTCTGAACCGGTCTCACATTCGGAGTATGGTTTCTGCTGCCACCTCTGACGGTTCTTCCCATATCTTAAATAAACACTGCTGCAAGTGCTAACAGGAACAATGCAAGAATGACTGCAAGTACAATAAATCCTGCAATGGCACCCTTTTTGCACATCTTGTAGTTACGATAATGTCTGTGTTTCTTAAAGATCATCGCTGCGATAATACCGATGACCGGAAGTAAGAACGAAAGCAGTGCGTACCATGCGCTTCCTGTATCATGAAGTGGCGGAAGCTGGATCTCATCATGTGCAATATTGTCATGATGTTCTTCTGGTCTTGGTGCATCTTTGTCTAAAATCGTAATTGTTTTTAAAGGCACATTCTTCTCACGCGTAGCTTTGTATTCTTCAATCTCTTTCTTATTACCAAATACCCAGTGGTCATGACCGATACAGACTAACTCCGGTTTGTCTGTACTGTAATCATGAATGGATGGATCATAAGTAAACAGCACTTTATTTTTCTCTAACTGTGGATCCGGGATCGGGATCGCAGAGATCAGAGAATGTGTATACGGATGCAGTGGGAAGTTGAACAACTCTTCTGCATCTGCGATCTCCACAATATCACCCTTATAAATAACGGCGATACGGTCAGAGATAAATCTCACGATGGAAAGGTCATGTGCGATAAATAAATATGTTAAGTCTTTTTCTCTCTGGAACTTTTTCAGTAAGTTCAATACCTGTGCACGAATGGATACGTCAAGTGCAGAGATTGGCTCATCAGCAACAACAAGTTCCGGTTCCATTACCATGGCACGGGCTAAACCGATACGCTGACGCTGTCCACCTGAGAACTCATGTGGGTATCTTGTCAGATGTTCCGGCAAAAGACCTACTTCGTTGATCATTTCCTCAACTTTACGCACACGGTCTGCCTCATTCTCATATAAATGGAAGTTATACAGACCTTCGGATACGATGTAGTCGACAGTTGCACGCTCATTCAGGGAAGCTGCCGGATCCTGGAATACCATCTGGATGTTACGGATGACTTCACGATCCAGGGATTTTGGGATTTTCCCGGAAATACGCACACCTTTGTACAAAATCTCTCCGTTTGCCAATGGGTTGACACGGATGACTGCACGGCCGATGGTTGTCTTACCGGAACCGGACTCTCCTACTAAGGAGAAGGTTTCTCCCTTGTGAATATCAAATGTCGCATTTTTTACAGCGCGGACAGCGTTATCGCCCTTGCCGAAAGTAATATCTACATTTTTTAAAGATAATAATACTTCTTTACCATTTTCATCAATCGGACCATGCTCTGGTAAATGAGAAGCATGCTCCTGGTTTTCTGTGTTTCGATTTAGTTTAGACACGATCTAAATCTCCTATATATTGAATGCTTTAACAAGTTTCTCATGAATGTTCTGGATTCCTTCCGGTTTTTCAACCTTTGGAGCATCCGGGTGTAACAGCCATGTTTTGGCGTAATGCGTATCTGTTACTTTGAACATTGGTGGTTCCTCTAAGGTATCGATCTTCATACAGTATGGGTTACGCGGTGCAAATGCATCGCCGACGATACTGTTGTAGAGCGAAGGTGGTGTACCTGTGATCGAGTAAAGAGTTGTATTTCTCTCAGCCAGCTGTGGCAGGGAAGAAAGTAATGCCCATGTATATGGATGACGCGGGTCATAGAATACCTCTTCTACTGTACCAACCTCTACGATCTGTCCTGCATATAAAACTGCAACACGGTCTGCGATATTGGCAACCACACCTAAATCATGTGTAATGAATACGATTGTATAATTGAATTCTTTCTGTAAATCCTTTAACAGTTTTAAGATCTGTGCCTGAATGGTAACATCAAGCGCTGTGGTAGGCTCATCACAGATTAAGATCTTTGGCTGGCAGGACAGTGCGATCGCGATAACGATACGCTGTCTCATACCACCGGAATACTGGAATGGATAATCATCAAAACGTGCTTCCGGATTTGGGATACCAACCTTGTCCATCAGATCAAGTGCACGAAGTCTTGCCTCGTTCTCGGTACAATCCTGATGTTTCATGATGACAGATGTGATCTGTTTTCCAATCGTGATAATTGGGTTTAAGGATGTCATAGGATCCTGGAATACCGTAGCGATCTTTGTACCACGGATCTGGCTCCAGTCTCTTCCATCTTTGATATTTGCAAGGTTTAAGATACATGTTCCATGTAATCTCTCACTGTTCTCATCCAGATATTTTACGCGGAATGTAACTTTATCAAAAACAGCATTTCTCTGCTCTTCATCATTCAGATCCACGCCAAGCTGCATTGCCTCTTTTAATGCATCCAGCAGCGCATTGTTCTGTTTCATACGCTTACGGAAACCAAAACGTCCGACAGAAAGATATACCTCTTTTGCAAGGATCTCATTTCTCGCTTCTGTCTCTGCTGAGATCGCTTCACTGACTTCCTTCGCATGTTTTTCCTTGAGCCCTGCCATCTTCTTGTCAAATTCCTGATTGTATGCAGTATCATGTGCCAGACTGTTTGCACGCTCTTTTACCTTCTGCTCATGCTCTTTCTCGAATGCCTTGATTTTTGTATCCAATTCGGAGATTTTCTTTCCAGCCTCTTTGATCTTATCCTTCTCTTTGGATGGATCAAATGTCTGCTTCAAGTTGAAGGTATTCGTTCTCTCACGTTTTAACTCAAGGAGTTCTTTTTCATACGCTTCTGCTTCTTCTTTGCTCAAATCTGCTCTTCTTCTCTTCTCAGACTCTAACTCAAGAATCGCTTTATAAGTGTCTGCACCAAACTCCAATTTGGAATACTCGTCTAATTTTTTCTTATTCTCTGCGATGACTTTCTTTGCATTGTCATTTAATTTTACGACAGTGTCGGAAAGCTCCTCATCACTGAAAATAATCTTGCCGTTATCAATAAATCCGTTGCTGTCTAACATTCCTGCAAATGTTTTTGTAAAAACAGATTTACCGGAACCGGACTCTCCTACGATCGCAATGGATTCATTCTCATAAATATCCAGTGACACTCCACGGATAGCAGTAAGCACCCTGCCCCTCACGTGGAATTTCACGATCAAATCTTTTACTGATAATAATACTTTTCTATCTTCCATCTACCTAACCTCTACATGTGTGTTCTCGGATCAGATGCATCACCAAGGTTCTGTCCAACGACATATAAAACAATCGTGATGATAGAAGCAACGACTACCGGGCTCCAGAACTCGAACTGCCAGCCAGGGGTAAGCATCGCACTTTCTGACTCGTAAATCAATCTACCAAGTGACATATCTGACATACCCATACCGATATATGCTAAGAACACCTCATAAGAAATATAGGAAGGGATCTCTGTTGCTGCCAGTGTTACAATAACAGATGTCATAAATGGAAGAATATTCTTCATTGCGATCTTAAGTGTACTCGTTCCCAGACATTTGGATGCAAGGTTGTACTCTCTGTCTCGGATGATCACTACCTGTGTACGGATAAAGTATGCGATTCCAAGCCATCCGGTAATGGTCAGCGCCAGTACCATGGTCCAGAAACCAGCTTTAAACAACATAACCATAACGGCGATCAATAAAATGTATGGAATGTTTGCAAGAATGTTATATACCTCCTGCATAAAAACATCCACTTTCTTTGAAAATCCCCAGATAGATCCGACAACAACACCAACGGAAAGGTTGATCGCTGCACAGATAAATGCAAGGGAAATGGAAATCCTTGATCCAAACCATACGGCATCGAATGTAGACTGTCCGGCTGCACCGGTACCTAAGATCCAGTGAATGTTCATTCCCAGACGTTCGATCGCTGCAGATGGTGACAAGTGTTTAGTTGTCGCATCCATTAAGTTACCAAACTTATCATATTCCACAAATAATGGGTAAAGGTAAGTGAATGCGATCAACACACCCAGAATCGCCAAAATAATAATATTAATCTTTTTCTTAAAAAATACACGGAATACAGAATGCCAGTAAGAATATCTTGGCGCTGTAATCTTTTCTGATTCCAGATCACTGTGGTCTACCGGAGCGAATAATTCTTCCTCCGGCATACCGAACTTTTCTAAATCCTGACTCATTTCTAATTACCTGTCCTTTGTTGAGAATGAAATTCTAGGATCAACCATTGCCATTAGGACATCACCTAAAATAAGGGATGTGACTGTTAAAATCGCATAGAACAGTGTTCCACCGACAATAACACCATTATCATATTTGTTGATAGCCTCTGTTAATAAGTTACCAATACCTGGAACGACATACACACGCTCTGTGATGATCGCTCCTGTCAATGCTCCAAGCACTGCCGCAGGGATTCCCTGAATGATCGGGATCGCTGCGTTCTTCAAAATATGTCTGGTGAAAATCTCACCCTCTGTCAGACCACCGGATCTTGCGAATTTGACATAGTCCGAATTCATCTGGTCGATCATATAACGTCTTATCCACTTCATCAGATTTGCTATGGATGGAAGTGCTAACGATACGATTGGCAATATATACATCAGTCTGCTCGGCGATTCCATATCAAAGGTTGTTGGCAGACCAAAGCTTCCGCCGATCGCCTTGAACAGGAAAATATACGCAAGTGATGGTACTGCGATAATAAATACAATATAAAGCGTACCGATCTTATCGACCAGTCTGTCTTTCTTTCTCGCCATAAGGATGCCCAGCGGCACACCGATCAGATAAGACATGATAACTGCGATCAGTCCGATCACAAAGGAATAACCCACTTTGGATTTTCCTGTTTTGTATGTTGCAACATTGGTGTAGTCATCTTCATAACGGTCTGCATACAATAAGCTGGATTCTCTGGAACCCTGCATATAGGTTGCAGTGTGCAGATTGTCCGCACTCTCCTCCACAAGACCGGTTGGATAGGTGACAGTTGATTTTATATAAGATCCCTGATGGCTTGTCATCGTACTGAATACATCCACTCCCTGATTTACCGTGTAGGATGTTCCAAGATTGATCGTCACAATATTCTGATGAACAAACGGAAACTTGGAATCAAAATACAGTAAATACTTGTGTGTTGTACCATTGCCAATGATCGCCGGTGAGAATTTTTCCCCACCATAGACAGGATCATGTAACGTAAAGGTGAGACCTCTCTCACCTACGATGTCTTCTACATTATTAATATCATCAATTGTTATTAAATTTGCAAAATATTTTCCCATACGGGATGCCAATGGGACATCTTTATACGCAAAAAGCTGCTGCTGGCCACCGTCGGCATACTTCTTCTTGTTCATCATGACGGCGTCTTTGCGGACTACCGTGTATCCCTGAGACTTATAATACTTTGTGAATTTTTTGACATATTCACTGACCTGCTCAGAATCCTGTGCCTTGGTTCTTCCGAAACCAACCACTGCAGATCGCTCTTCCTCTGTTAATTCTCCACTGCTTACAAGTTCATTCAGCCAGTCAGAGTAGGTGACATAATCCAGATAACCATAATCTTCCCATTTAGAGTATTTATAGGCAACTCTTGCATTATTACTTGTATGTGAATATTTTGTATCCCCTGCAAAAACAAGGTTTCGGTCTAACATTGTGTAGATCATGATCATGACCAGCGCCACAACGATCACGATAGACACCAGTCCATGTAATATACGTTTTAATAAATATTTTGTCATAATTGTTCACTCATCAATAGTGCAGGGGAGCGGGGAATCCCCGCTCCGATGCAGTGTTGTTATTTCGTAGATACGATTAATAAATACCGATAGATTTGATCATGTATCCGGCATATTCTGGCTGGAATGTATCCAGATAAGATGCAGGATCACCATAGTCAGGACCCCATCCGGATAAGTCACAGAAGTCATAGTTCATTTCGTAACCATAGTTCATGTAATATCCGCTGTAGTACCAGTCTGTGTTATCTGCTGCTGCAATTAAGTTTACCTGGACAAGTCCCTGTGTAGAAGCTTCAATAGACTGTTTCAGAGAGTTTGCTCTGTTTGTAAATACTTCACTGGAAGAAGCATATACAACATCCATCTGGATTGGGTTGTCAGCATCGATCGTAAGACCATCTGCTGCTAACTCTTCTACTGCCTGAGTCATCTCTTCCCAGGAGTTATCTGCATTGTACCATCCGTCATATCCGTCGGAAGAACCGGCACCCTCGTTAGCTGTTGGATCCCATGCTTTGATCTTCACACCGTCAGCATCGATCTGATCCTGTACAATCTGTCCATAGTATGTTCCAGCCGGATATGTTTTTTCTGTTCCGTTGATATCAACTGTTACTTCTTCTTCCAAAGTAACAAAGTTACCCGGTGTGTAAGAGTTTCTCATAGAAGCATATTTCAGATCATCACCAACCTGCTGTGCAAGATAAGCACCACGATCCAAGCCCATGGCAAGTGCTCTACGGAAGTGGACGTTCTGCATAGCCTGTTTTGTTCTTGCAGCATCTTCCTCTGTCTGTGAGGAAACTGCTTTTGTTGTATCGTTTGCGTTTGCAAACTGATTACGGTTGATATTAAAGAATCCGCTGTATGTTGTTGCATCTGTAAGTGCTACATATGCATAATCATCAAAGTTTCCATCCGCTTTTGCTGCTGCAACAGAAGCTGTGTTAAGACCTGTTCCATCTACAACACCTGCGATTGCATCGTTATATGCTTTTGTCGCATCAGAACCATCATTGTATACCCATGTCAGTGTATGGATATTGATGTGATCTGCATTCCAGTAGGACTCGTTAGCCTGGAATACGATTGTGTTCTTGGATGTAAAGTTCTTAACAACGTATGGTCCGCAATATGCGATAGAATCAGAATCCTTACCATATGTGTAATCTGCTGCATCCGGATCATACTCAACACCAAACTTACCACCCATGGATTCATAGAAGGATCTGTTCATTGGAGCAAATACGTTGTAACCGAGCATTGTTGTGAAGTATGTGCAAGGAGCTTCCAGATCATACTCTAATGTGTAATCATCAACCGCTTTTACACCGACCTGTGAGAAGTCTGTTACTTCACCGGAGATGTACTGGGATGCATTTGTGATGATACCTTCGATCAGGTACTCAAGACCACCCTGGGCATCCATCATATGCTGCATTCCGGCAACAAAGTCATCTGCTGTCACATCAGCAACTTTTCTGCCCTGGGAATCAACCCATGTAGCACCTTTGCGAAGATGGAATGTGTAAGTTAATCCGTCATCAGATACTTCATAGCTCTCTGCTAATGCAGGCTGTAAAGTTCCCTCTCCATCATACTCCATTAATCCATCGTATGTGTTCACGATTGCTTCAGCATCTACAGCCTGAGAAGTTGCAAGAATATCCCATGTGGTAGGATCCTGTGTATATAACTGATAATTATAAGTATCTTTGAGCGTGTAACCCTGCTCCTCTAAGTAAGATTTTGCCCATGCTTCATACTCACCTGTTCCTTTTAACTCAGCCCATTTTGCTCTCATTGTGCTGACATCGGAAGCTTTGATCAGCTCTGTTGTGACAACTGCATTATGGTATCTGTCCATATCGTTGCCCCACAGTGTATAGTCAAATGTGTAAGGAGCTACACGTGAGATGGAATAGTTACCACCCTTTGACTGTAATGGAAGCATAACGCCTGATTCCATTAACTTTGCTTCTGCGATTGCTTCAAGTGCAAATTTCTCAGAAACGGTTTCAGCTTCATCAGCTTTCTGGTAAGCTGCCCAAAAATCACCGAGTTCTTTGTCATACAGCTCTGCAGATACTTCTTCATAATTAGCCGGAGCTACTGCTTCTTCGCTGCTGCCTGATTCTGTACCGGCTTCTGTGTCTTCGACAGCATTTGCATCATCTGCGGCATTGTTCTTATTGCCACATGCAGTCATGCTGACTGTCATAGCAAGTACAAGCATAAGGCTTACTACTTTTTTCTTCATAATATTTCCTCCTGTAGAAATAATCTATATAAACGCTTATGCGCTTATAACATAGTTTTTCCTGTTTCTCTGCGGTAAAAAACGTATTCTGATCCGGGCTTTCAATTTCAATGTGTTATCATTGCGCCACGTTATCGTGCTAAATTATTTTTTTACAACCAAAAAAAGTGCCAACAGACTTTTCCGTCTATTGCACTCACTAGATACAAGTGTCTTTTTCCCGCGTACAACACTTCTTCTATTATACATGCATCTGCGATTTTGTCAATAGTTTTTCTTTTGTCACTTTCTTCCTTATACACACGTTTTATCATATATTTTCCCGCTGTTTTCTCTCCCATCGTTTCTTTATTACAGCTTAATTACAGCTTATTGCAATGCCTCTGTCTCCTCATATCTCTTTAAGCTTTTATCGCTTTACTTATGTACTGTATTATCTCGATATCAGAGCATTGCCTTAATATGTATTATACAAAGCAGTCGACATTTGTCAATAAAAAATTTGTTTACCAAGAAACATTTTTCTCGTTGACATAGTAAAAAAGAGCAGGGATGCCCCATATTAGGGGCCTTTCCCTGCTCTTTGTCTCTATTCATTTTCCCGACTAACTTTTACAGACATCCGCCTGTCCAAATCTGTTATCTATTAAACGCCTTTTTTTCGAATTTGTCAACCAGCTTTTCCATACATCCATCTTCAAAAGGACTATTTAACCCTGCTTCCACGATCACATTGGTAAAGAAATCACGTGCGGAAAGATTACAGAGTTTATAGTAATTCTTCCATGCTTTTTCAAAGTCTTCATCCATCATGACTTTGAACTGCATCGCACACACACTTGCAAGACAGTAATCAATATAATAGAACGGGCTGCCAAAAATGTGCGGCTGTTTCTGCCAGAAGCCGCCTTGTCCAAAGAAAGAATCTTCTTCGTAATCCATGTGCGGGCGGTAAACTTTTTCCAATCCTGCCCAGACTGCCTTGCGTTCTGCCGGTGTCATCTCCGGTTTTTCGTACACAATGTGCTGGAACTCGTCCACCATACATCCGTATGGGACAAATGCAGCGGAATCTTCCAGATGCATTTTCAGGTAATCGTCTTTCCGGTCGCCAAAAAATAATTCCATCCAGTTATAGGTGAAGTACTCCATCGACATGGAGTGGATTTCCGCTGTCTCCATTGTGATATCGGCGAACTCACGGATCTCTTCGTCTCTTAACAGATATCCCTGGAATGCATGGCCACATTCATGGGTGATGACGTCCACATCTCCGCTTGTTCCGTTGAAGTTTGCAAAAATAAACGGAGACTTGAAATTTGGAATATAGGTCATATAGCCGCCCTGACGCTTTGTTTTTCTTCCGAGCACGTCAAAAAGTTCATTCTCCATCATAAAATCAAAAAATTCCTTTGTCTGTGGAGACAGTTCACTGTACATTTTCTGTCCTGCCGCAAGGATCTCCTCCGGTGTTCCGACCGGCGCAGGATTTCCATTCGTGAAATAGACATCTGTATCAATATAGGAAAGCTTCTCCACGCCAATACGCTGTCTGCGCTGCTCGTGGAGTTTATTGGCAAATGGGACAAAGTACTCTTTCACCTGTTTCCGGAAATTTTCGACCATTTCCTTGTCGTAGCAGTTGCGGTTCATACGGTAATAACCAAGCTCCACATAATTCTCATAGCCAAGCTGTCTTGCCTGCTCGGTTCTGTTTTTCACCATCTTATCGTAAATCTCGTCGATCTCATCTGTAACAGACAGGAAATAGTCACTGACTGCCTTCCATGCTTTTCTTCTCAACTCGCGATCCGGGCTGGTCTGGAACTTTTTCATGAGCGACAGATTGTAAACTTCTCCCTCAAAAGGAATCTTCGCTGTGGCGATCAGCTTACTGTAACGGCTGCTCAATGCATTTTCTTCCTGCATTAACGGAATGATCTTCTCGTCAAAAGCCTTGTTTGCGATCTCGATATTTTTAAATGTTACTTTTCCGATCTTACTCTCCAGATAATCTCTGTAAGGAGAATCATAAAGTACTTTTCCATATTCATTCTCATACTGGCTGATGATCGGTCCGACCTCATCATAAAAATCGCTTTCTTTCTCATAAAATTCATCGGTCGTATCAATATCATGGCGGATCATTGCAAGTTCCATGCTTGTCTGCACATCCGCGGTAAATTTATAGTACTCCCGGTGGATCTCAAACTGCTCCTCTCCGCTTTTTGCATTCTTCGTGCGCTCGATAATGCTCTTATACTCTTTTTCTACTTCTTCCATATCAATGCGTTTGTATGGCATTTCTGAAAATTTCATAGTTCCCCTGCTTTCTGTATATACATCCTGTCTATACTGTTTTCTTCTCAACCATTCTATGATATTCCCGGATTTTTTGCAATGAAACCTTGTGTTTTTCCTTTCACAATTTCACAAAATAGACTATAATAACTTTACTTTCTAAAAAATTATATTCCGAGGTTTTATATGATCACAGCAGAAGATATTTTAAATATGAATTTTTATAAAAAAGAAAAGTTTACCGGAAGTTACAAGGGCATGCGCTACCTTGTAAAAAAAGAAAAAGATGACGCTGAAAACGATATTTTCCGCGCCACCGTCTGGCCTGGACCTTATAATTTTTCAACCACTCCCGACGATCAGAAAATTTCCGCCACTTTTCCATTCACAGAAGAAGGAAAACAGCAGGCTGTCGACTGGATGAATGAGCAGTGGCGCTCCAGAAGTGAGTGGGGGATTATTATGCATTCGTGAAGAACGATTGCTTTTCTACATCAAAACCAGCATTTATAATAATACCAATGCGGTTTTATTTTTCGAATCTCTCCTCCATTGTCTCCGTATCCCTGCCAGCTCCAGCCCGCATTGTCTCCCTCTGCTTTTACAAGCTGACCTTCCCCGGTTCCAACCGGAATATCTTCGGGTGAATAGTAAAATCCATAATACACAGATGATGGAGCCAGCCCAAAACCTCCCATATAAAATGCCACTACGTTTTCCGGAAATAACCCTGTCAACCGTACGCTGTAACCATTTTCCTCTTTCCACTCTTCAAACATATGTCGTCTTTCCCTTTGTTCCACTGCCAGGTAGTTTTTTGTAAACTCTGTAAGTTCTTCCTCGTTCCTCAACACAAATTTTTGTATCCGCTTTTCATAATGAAGCTGTGAGACAAGTAGCAGCGTCAAAAAAACACATATACCGAGTCCAACACTCTTCTTAACTTTTTTCTGTAATTTTCCCTGTCCACTCTTCCATTTTTGTTCTGCTTTCATCTACATCCCCCGTTTTTTGTTTTTTCCACGATACTTCCCATAAAAATAATAGAAACTCATCATCCCAGCCACACATAACAGGATATCATCGACATCCAACATACCAACTTTAAAAATATACTGCACTATTTCTATTACAAATGTAATCGTAAAGCACACCAAAAAATTCTGTTTTATTTTTCGGATTTCA
>OGDX01000812.1_pt1 | contig 19704 bp, 15 predicted proteins | sample 1570461 | NCBI WGS metagenome assembly OGDX01 (sample SAMEA2582172, study PRJEB24529) | metagenome
TGCATTATATGGATTCTTATGACAGTGATATGCACATTTTTTGTTTGTATGATCGGAAGTGTAAGCATAGAAGCAAAAACTGTAACAAAGGATATTACAATAGGGAAAGGGAAAACGTATGCCATTGAGCAGACTTTTAGCGGAAAGGCAACATTTAAGACCAGCAACAAAAAGATTGCAGTAATAAAGAATGGAAAAATCATAGGAAAAGCGATTGGAAAAGCTAAAATTACGATAAAGGACAAAGGAAATACATATATATATAAAATTACTGTTGCGAAAGCATACTTAAACCAAAATGAAATTATAGTTAATGTTGGAAAAACTGTAAATCTTAAAATAAAAGGCATGAAAGGGAAAGTAAAATGGAGTTCCTTGAATAAAAAGGTAGCGACTGTAAAAAATGGTAAAGTTACTGGAAAGAAAACAGGTAAAACGGTTATTCAGGCAAAAATAAATGGTACTATCTTGAAATGTAATGTTAAAGTGGAAAAACCGGAGCTCAGCAAGAAGAAAGTCACTATCGAGAGTGGAAAATCGTATATATTGAAAGTAAAAGGTACAAGCAGGAAAGTGGTTTGGACGTCTTCGAATAGAAATGTTGTTACAGTAAAAAACGGTAAGATTACTGGAAAGAAACAGGGAAATACGACAGTCATTGCAAAAGTAAACGGATCTGTATTAAAATGTAACATAAGGGTTACAGCTGCAAAGAAGCCGCATAAAGATGATGCACAAAATACTGAGAGTACAGAAGATAAAAAGCCTGATAATAATGACAGCATTGAGACAAAAACACCAAAATTAAGCACTACATCTATTACTTGGAAATTTGGTGATGGGGATGATGGAACGTATTTAACATTGAATAATGCAGATTGTGATGATGTTATATGGAATACGTCAGATGAAAAAATAGTGCGTGTATATCCTGAAGGAAATAGCGCTGTGATATATAATAATTTAAAAGGTGGAAAAGCTATTGTAACAGCAACTTATAAAGGAAAGACATATTCTTGCAATGTGGTAAGTTATAGCTTGTATAGAACCAATATTTCATGTGAAGAAGGCACGGGATTTGATTATGATGAATCAGCGAAAAATATGGATGAACTCGTAAATACGGAAAACTTTTTAGGAGTTTCTTTGGATTGGACGTGGAATAGAACTGATTTGGTTCAGAAAAAGACTACACCAGATGGATCATACACACATTATATTGTGGAGGATAGCGGAACAACGGAAGTTACAGGAATTTCCAAGGATGGCTTCACGAAAGCTGTGATAACAATTAATAGTTATGGAAAATACATTGATAAAAAGGGTACTTATGATGAGAAGCTTACAAATGAGGTCTTTGAATTGTTGAAAACAGAGGAAACCAGGAATACAGACAAAAATTCATCGTTTTATTCTATGCCGAACGACCAGTTAGAATTTTTACTTTTTACAGCAGATAAATGGTATAAAGGAGAGATATCAGATAGAAAAAGAGTAAATTTGTTTCGCTATACGCCATTTGAAAATGCAATGTGTTCGTATTCGCCATATGGAGAAAGAGAATATATGGGGGGAGCCAATAGTAAGGTTATAGAAATAAGTGGTAAAAATACGGCAAAAGAAGTGGTTGAAGAAATAAATAATTCGATGGGAGACAAAAATTGGTCAAGACCATTATTATTTATTAAAATACATAAAGATAAAGAAAAAATATATGTGTATTTGGTGCAAGGTTAAAACATCTGTAGTGTTGGAAATACATAATAAAATAGAAATGAAGAGAACTGTAAAATATAAACTTGGTAAAGGTTTCGCTCTTAATATAAGGGTGAAGCCTTTTTATATTGTAAAGGTTTCAAGGTAAGCGATGAATAACACACCGCCTACCCAAAACAGTAAACGACTACCATTTACTTTAGGTTTTCCCTGCTATCTACATGGCAGGGGAATTCTGTTTTCCGGGACATCGGATTCCACATCAATGATCCCCGAACACTGCTCTTTGATAAATTCACTCCATGGCATCAGCTGTTCTATACCTGCGGACGAGTTCATATAATCCGGCATATACAGCAGTACCATATAGAGATATTGGAAAATATTCAGATTGTTTGCTTTTGCTGTTTCCACAATGCTGTACATTACCGCACTTGCCCCAGCTCCAGCTTCTGATGTATGGAACAGGAAGGCTTTCCGCCCAACGGCATAACTTTTGGCTTTCCGTTCCGCACGGTTGTTTGAAATTTCACACCGGCCATCTATCATATAGTTCATCAAGGTATCATGATGATTTTGGGCATAGTTCACCGCTTTCCCAAGCTTGCTTCCGCCAGTTGGATGCAGTGTGCCAAGCCAGTTCCAGAACTGTTCCCATACAGGCTGTTCCAGAATGGTTCTTTGTTGTTTTCGTTCTTCTGCCTCCAGTTCTTTTAATGTGCGCTCCAGGTAGAAGAGCTTATTGCAATACAGCAGTCCAATTTCTGCCGGGAGCAGCTGTTCCAGCTTCTCTTCATCCGGAATACCGGTATCCTCGATCGCTTCATCAGAGTTAACATCCAGAAGTTTCAACTTTTTACGTCTGGCTGCCGGGACTGCTTCAAAGAACTTACGTCTTGCATGTGCAAGGCAGCAGACCAGTATGACATCTTCAAGCCTGTTGTAACCCTGATATCCGTCACACTGTACCATTCCATGGAATCCTTCCAGAAATTCCTGCACACAGGATCCTTTCCGGCTTGGCTGGTAATCATAAAGGACAATTGGTGTAAGACCATCATTTCCGGTTGTATATAACCACATATAAGAGGTCTGTTCCGCCGTACGTCCCTTTTCCCGCAGCACCTGACATGTTGTCTCATCTGCATGTACCATGTCCCGCTTTAAAAGTTCTTCATGCAGCCGATCATAGATCAGATAGAAATAGTTTTCTGCCGTATAAATGATCCAGTTCGCCATGGTTTCCCGTGGCAGGGTAAATCCCAGCTGGTTCATCAGAAATTCCTGACGATAGTAAGGCATTGCCATGCCGATCTTTTCCATTGCAACATATGCGACCATGGATGGGGAAGCCGGGCTGTGTGGAATCAATGCTGTAGGTATCTTGGATTCAGCAAATGTCCCGTCACCATCTTTTCTGCATTCCGGGCACTGCCATTTCTCCTGATAATAGTGGATTCGTTCCACCTTTGCCGGGGTGATCCGTAGTTCTTCACGGACAAACATTTCCGTCACATACTCCATCTTGGAATTACAATAAGGACAATACTTATCTTCTTCCAGCAGGGGGATGACTTCCTTATGGATCGGAAGATTTCCATATTGGTCTTCACGTGTCGCTTTCGCTTTGCGTGTTGTCCGTTTGTGGCTTTTGACGATTGTTGTCACAGTTTCTTCCGTTTTCTTATCCTGTTTTGTCTTCTCACTGCCTGTACCAAAGAGTTTCCGCTGGAATTCATCCAGTGTTTCCCTGAGACCGGCAATTGTATCTTTCAGGTCATTGATGGTTTCCTTCAGTTCTGTGATGGTTTCGTCTTTTTCATCTAACCGTTCAGAAAGCATCTGGATCATAAGGTCCTTCTGATTCATCTCACTGTTAAAAAGTATGTCCTGTCCCTTTGAATCCACGGTGAATCCCTCCCTCTTTTTTTGTTACCTTTATTGTACGAAAAGGAAGGCATGGTTGCAAATGCCGTCCAAAATCAGACTGGCATTATGCCGAAAGCCAGATAGCTCCTTTTTTTCTCAAAATCAGCCAGTTTCCGGGATTTTCCGTAAAGTTATGCACATCATGATGATGTCATGCTCAACTATCCCCGGACAACGCACCCCATGATTTCACATCTGTGGATATCTTCCGTCAACAGCCTGCTCCGGCTGTAGAAAAATTTTTCAAAATCTACATATTGCACAAATCAGTAATCCCTGTCTTTCGCAGGCTGTATCGCTTTCGGCTGGTCAATGGAAAGTCCTTCCATCAGCCAGCGGAATTCCTGCCTTGTCAGAGGTCTGACTTCTGAAGCATTGCGTGGCCATTGGAATTTTCCATTGTCCAGGCGCTTCTGCAGGAGTACAAATCCATCCCGGTCAAAATAGAGGGCTTTCATCGTATTCTTTTTGCGTCCACAGAACAGAAAGACCGCATTGGAGAACGGATCCATCTGGAAATTGTCACGGATGACTGCCATGAGTCCGTCAAAGGATTTTCTCATATCAGTCCTTCCTGTAACCAGATAGATTTTCTGTACTCTGGACAGATCACCGATCAAAGTTTCCGCAGGGCAGATATCGTATGATAGATCACATCCCTGCCTGCATGATTATTGATTGCAACTTTACAGCCGTTTATGATAACTGTCAGTGCTTCGCCCTCTGATGTTGCATCTGTTGACAGCAGTCTGACTGGATTCGATATCGGTATATGCGATTCTTCTGTAATGGAAAGTGGTACGATTTCATGTGTGGCATCCACGATTAGCCTGTCTGTCTCCGGAATCATACATGATTTCTTTCTCAGCCTTGTGACAGTATTATAAAACGTATTGATAGAGATATCATTCTGCTCACACCAGACACGGTCAGAAAATCCACTGCTGCGACATTGCTGAATTAATGACAGCCATTCTTCGTCTGTTCTTCTCTTATTACGCATAAGCTGCTCCTCCTGTTAGCTAAAGTAGTTAAACACCGTAAACGGCTACCTTTGCTTAAGAAAAGAAGAGTGATACGTCCGCATCCAGATCTGAAAATAGATAAAGTAGTCGTTTACTGTTTATTGACTGTATTATCCCAAATCTTCAATTAAATTTGGAACGGTATGTTATTCATCGCTTACGTTTCAAGTTCTGTTTCAAGATCATTAATTCGCTTTAATAGATAAAGTCTTACCTTTTCATCTGGCGTGTGATCAGCTTCATATTTTAACTTATTTATAGTATTCTGTTTATTCGCCCATTCTTTTAGAAAGTTTTGTAAATCAGGAGAATTAAAAGAATAGATTACAAAGTGCCGTCTGTAACACAAAAAATTGTGTACAGATGGCACTTTGTGTTATACTCTGAATACGAAAGATATATCTATATTTTTGGAACGACAAATCACACAAAGCGTGGTTTCGTTTTGTTTCAATGTCCGAAAATAAAAGAACAGACTACAGAAAGAGAGAAATAAAGGAATGCAGTACCACGGAGGAGATATATACCGCAATCAGATAAGACTGGATTTTTCGGTGAACACCAATCCGCTTGGAATGCCGGACTCGGTAAGGGAAGCACTTCATCAGGCGGTGGAGGAGGCGGAACATTACCCGGATATCCATGCACAGGAACTTGCAAATGCAGTTGCAGAACAGCTGCGGATATCAGAGAAAAAGCTTGTGTTTGGAAATGGTGCGTCAGAATTGTTCCATGCCGTTTTACACGCAGTAAAACCATCGAAAATACTGATCCCGGTGCCGTCCTTTTTAGGATATGAAGAGGCGGCAAAGGCGCTGGACTGTGAAGTTATTTTTTATGAGATGAAAAAAGAGGAAAAATTCTGCCTGACCGAACGGATCCTTGATGCACTAGATGAGAGCATTTCTCTGGTATTTCTGGCAAATCCAAATAATCCGGTCGGAAATCTGGTCGAGCCGGAACTGATTTTAGAAATTGCAGAAAAATGCAGACAATGTGACATTACACTGGTGCTGGATGAGTGTTTTATGGAACTGACCGGAAAAGAACAGAAATATTCCTTTTTAAGTCATTTAGAAGAATTTCCGAATGTGGTCGTGGTGCGTGCATTTACCAAATTATATGCGATTCCGGGGGTGCGGCTTGGGTATCTTGTCTTCATTCTGCTTCCGCCTGCAAAAAACCAATTGCAGCTGCCGGAGTGGAATCTTTCGGTATTCGCCCAAAGGGCAGGAGTCGCTGCAATCAAAGAGCAGGGATATGTTGCACGCGCTGTGGCTTGTATACAGACGCAAAGGCTGTTTTTGCGTGAAGAATTAAAGGCGGCAGGATGCATTGTGTATGATTCAGATGCAGATTATCTGTTGTTTTACAGTGAAAAAAAGCTGTATGAACTTTTTTTACAGCGTGGTATTTTGATTCGTGACTGTAGTAATTTCCGGGGACTCCAGAGCGGTTATTACCGGATCGCGGTAAAATCGGAAGAACAGAACCGGATATTTGCAGAGGTGCTGAGAGAGATCCATGGAAATGCGCAGGCAGTAGAATTTGTGCTGCCGGAAGAGATCGAGGGGCGCAGTTTTGCAATTATTACAAAAGAACTGGAAGAACGCGGTATTGTGATCCCGAAAGTGCAGGAGCCGGTGACAAAAAGAGTGATTCACACGAGTGCGGATTTCGGATATGCAGATACACTTACTTTTTCGGAGAATGCAGTGGAGATTGCAAAACACCTGATCCGCACAGGAGCGGACATCGTGACAGACACAAATATGGCGCTCTCCGGTGTCAACAAAAAAGTGCTTGAGGCACATGGTGGAATGGCGCATTGTTTTATGGCGGACGAGGAGGTTGCAGGAGAGGCAAAAGAACGTAAGGTGACAAGGGCGGTCGTTTCCATGGAACATGCGGCAAAACTGGACAAGCCGGTCATATTTGCCATCGGCAACGCACCAACGGCACTGATCCGTTTGTATGAGCTGATTTGTGATGGAATTTACCGTCCTGCATTTATCATCGGAGTTCCGGTCGGATTTGTCAATGTGGAGGTGGCAAAGGAAATGATCCTGCACACCGATGTGCCATGTATCGTGAACCGGGGAAGAAAAGGAGGCAGCAATGTGGCTGCTGCGATCTGTAATGCACTTTTGTATGAAGTGCGGCGGGAGGATGCAGCGAAAAAGGTGGATTGATATTTACAAATGGAAATGGAGATACCTATGCGTTACGGATTTACGACCGGAAGCTGTGCGGCAGCGGCGGCAAAAGCGGCGGCATATATGCTGATCACCGGAAAAATAAAAAATGAGATAGAGATCGAGACGCCAAAAGGGATTCGGTATCATGCTGAAATCACAGATATCCGGCGAAGTGAAACTGCAGTGAGCTGTGCCGTGATTAAAGATGGCGGAGATGATCCTGACATTACGACGGGCGCACATATCGTGGCAGCGGTTTCAAGGATTGACGGCGGCATAAAGCAAAAAGAACCGTCCGTGCATCGGCAAAAGAGTACGATGGATGGCAGCATGCAGCAAAAAGGGCAGTCCGCGCATTTACAGAGAATCGTAATCGACGGGGGATATGGTGTCGGACGTGTTACAAAACCGGGATTAGACCAGCCGGTCGGAAATGCAGCCATCAATCATGTGCCGCGTGAGATGATCGAAAAAGAGGTGCGGGAAGTCTGTGCGCTCACGGATGAAACGGCAGATCTTCTGGTGGAAATTTCCGTGCCGGAGGGGGAGACGCTTGCGGCACAGACGTTTAATCCGAGACTTGGCATCACAGGCGGAATCTCCATCCTTGGGACGAGCGGTATTGTGGAGCCGATGAGCAGCAGGGCACTGCTTGAAACAATCCGGGTAGAGTTAAATCAGAAGCGTGCCATGGGGTATTCCATTGTGGCAGTCTCACCGGGAAATTACGGACTGGATTATATGAAACGGACTTATGGTTATGATCTCGATAAGAGTGTAAAATGCAGTAATTTTATCGGAGATACGATCGATATGGCGGTGGAAAATGGATTTGAAGCCATGCTTCTGACCGGTCATATCGGCAAGCTGATAAAAGTCGCCGGCGGCATCATGAACACACACTCGCAGGAAGGAGACTGCCGGATGGAACTGATCACGTCATCTGCTCTGTCAGCGGGTGCCGATGCAGATACGGCACGTCAGATCCTTTCCTGCGTGACAACGGAAGAGGCGGTTAATGTGTTGAAAAAAGCCGGATTGTGCGAAAAGACGATGGAACTGATCATGCAAAAGATAATGTTTTACCTGAATAAAAGAGCCGCAGGGAAAATTGCGGTCGCGTGTATTTTGTATTCCAACGAGCACGGAGGACTTGGAGAGAGTGCAGGGGCGGCAGAGCTGCTTGCGAGACTGAAGGAGGAGAAAAGATGATTTATTTTGCAGGTGCCGGCTGTGGGGCGGCGGATCTGATCACGGTGCGTGGAATGAAACTGTTAGAAAAGGCGGATGTGGTGATCTATGCAGGATCACTGGTAAATCCGGAGCTGCTTTCCTATACCAAAGAGGCATGTGAGATATATAATAGTGCCACGATGACGTTAGAGGAAGTGATCGAAGTGATGAGAAAGGCAGAGTCGGAGAGCAAGATGGTAGTGCGCCTGCATACCGGGGAGCCAAGTCTTTACGGCGCAGTCAGGGAGCAGATGGACTGTCTCGATGAACTTGGAATTTCTTATGAGAGCTGTCCGGGAGTTTCCGCCTGCTTTGGTGCAGCTGCATCTCTGCAGATCGAATATACACTGCCGGAGGTCTCACAGAGCCTTATTATTACCCGTATGGCAGGAAAAACATCGGTGCCGGAAAAAGAGAGTATCGAGAGTTTTGCAGCACATCAGGCATCCATGGCGATCTACTTAAGTACCGGTATGTTAGAGGAACTTTCCAGACGTCTTGTGGCAGGTGGGTATACGAAAGACACCCCGGCAGCGTTAGTGTATAAGGCGAGCTGGCCGGAAGAAGAAGCATACCTGTGTACAGTGGAAACATTGCCGTTAGTTGCAATGAAACATAATATTACGAAAACAGCACTGGTTCTGGTGGGAAATGTTCTTGCAAATAAACGCTGCGCGCGCTCAAAACTGTATGCGCCGGATTTTGAAACGGAATTCCGTAAAAAGAAGGAGTAACACATGCAGATCGATATCATGAGTTTTACCAGGCGCGGGATAGAACTCTCGGCAAAGATACGGGAATGTCTGTATTCGTGTGGGAAAGGGTACGAAGTGTGTCTGTATACAAAGTATGGCAGATATCAGGAAATATCAGATGCAGAGATACAGACTGAGTGGATCCGGGAACACAATCGTGCCAATGGCAAAAATCCGGTTTATGTCAAAGAAAGCATCTACGACTGGATGCGCGCGCGTTTCGAACAAAACAGAAATGGGAAAAAGACAGCAGTCATCTGGATCGGCGCATGCGGAATCGCGGTGCGCGCCATGGCACCTTCTCTGCGTGATAAACTGACAGACATCCCGGTTCTGGTGGTGGACGAGGCGGGACAGTTTGTTATCCCGGTTTTGTCCGGACATTATGGCGGAGCAAATGAACTTGCAGGACTGCTTGCAAAACGGATCGGTGCAGTGCCTGTCATAACAACGGCAACCGATGTCAATCATGCGTTTGCCGTGGATGTTTTTGCGAAAGAAAATGGACTTTTCATACAGAATAAAGAGGAAATTGCAGGAATTTCGTCGAAAATTCTCGATGGAAAGAAGATTATGATAATGACAGGCGGGCGGGTGGAAGGAGAGATACCAAAATCGGTACTGATATCTGACATAACAACATGTGAAGAAAATCCGCCACAAAAGTGGTCGGTGAAAAAAGAACAGGACCATATATCTATGCCGGATGTTGTGATTTCTGCAAGGTATCCGGTAAAAAATATTCCAAAGAGTCAGGTCATAGATGAACAGGTGGATGTTAAAACGCATACAGATCCGCTCTGGCTGATCCCCCGCACCATCATCCTTGGCATGGGCTGTAAAAAGGGAAAATCCTGTGAGGAGATCGGGCAGTTTGTCTTAGAGACATTAGAACAGGAACAGATATCCATACAGGCAGTTACAGCGCTTGCCACGATCGATCTGAAAAAAGAAGAACCGGGATTTTTAGAATTTGTAAAAAAATATGGGCTGGACTTTCTGACGTATCCGAAAGAAGTCTTAAAAGAAGTGCCGGGAACCTTCAGCGGTTCGGCATTTGTGTCACAGACAGTCGGCGTGGACAATGTGTGTGAACGCGCAGCGCTTGCAGCATGCAGGAAAGAAGATAAAGAGAAAATAAAGCAGCCTGGATGTGGCAGTGAGGGAAAAGAAAAATCGTATATGCAGCAAAATTGTGACAGCAGGGAAAATCAGAAAAAAATGTTAGTACAGGGCAGGTTACTGCTCAAAAAGAAGGCAAAAGACGGAATGACGCTTGCGATAGCTGAGCGGGAATGGAGTGTAAGATTTGATGAAACATAAAATATATATTGTGGGAATGGGACCGGGAGAAGAAGCAATGATGACGATGCAGGCGTATGATACACTGCTGGCATGCGATACGATCATCGGCTATCAGGTTTATTTAAAACTGTTAGGCGAAGCATTTGCGGAAAAAGAGCAGCTTTCTACACCGATGAAGCAGGAGCGGGAGCGCTGCATCCTCTGTTTTGAGAAGGCGAGGGAAGGGAAAAAAGTATCCCTGATCTGCAGTGGGGATGCGGGGGTCTATGGAATGGCATCTTTGATGTATGAGATCGGGGAAAGTTACCCGGACTGTGAACTTAGTGTCGTGCCGGGCGTCACCGCTGCACTCAGCGGGGCTGCGTGCCTTGGAGCACCATTAAACCATGATTTCTGCGTAATCAGCTTAAGTGACTTACTGACGCCGTGGGAAAAAATAGAAAAACGTTTAAGAGCGGCGGCGGATGGGGATTTTGCGATTGCGATCTACAACCCGTCCAGCAGAAAACGTGCGGACTATCTGATGCGTGCCTGTGATATTCTGTTAGAGACAGTTGAGGAGACACGCCCGTGCGGATATGTGGAAAATATCGGAAGAGATGAGTCAAAAATGGAACTTTGCACGTTAAAAGAATTGCGGGATCGTCAGGTCAACATGTTTACGACCGTGTTTATCGGTAATTCAGAAACAAAGATCATAGACGGACATCTCGTCACTAAAAGAGGATATCATATATGAAACGGATATTGATTTTTTCCGGCACCACAGAGGGCAGACAGTTAGCGGATATCTTAGATGCATCCGGGATCTGCGCGGATGTCTGTGTCGCCACGGGATATGGGCATGAGGTCATGACCGAGGGGCAGTATCGGAATATTTACACCGGAAGACTTACGGAAGAAGAAATGAAAGAATTCATGCAAAAGGGAGACTATGCTGCAATCGTTGATGCAACGCATCCCTATGCGGTCGTGGTTTCTTCTAATATCAGGCAGGCGTCCGCACAGGCAGGACTTCCGTATTATCGTCTGCGGCGGACACTGCAGTCGGCTGGAGATGACAGCGATGTAATTTATGTAAAGTCACAGCAGGAATGTGTCCGCGCGTTAGAGCAGACCAGTGGAAATATTCTTCTTACAACGGGAAGTAAGGAACTGCACTGTTACTGCGAAAATGAGACATTGAGGGAGCGGCTGTTTGTCCGTGTCCTGCCAGGGACAGAGAGCATAGAGATCTGTCATAAAAACGGCATTTTAGGGAGACAGATCATTGCCATGCAGGGCCCGTTTTCCGAGGAAATGAACCTTGCACTTCTCCATCAGTATCAGATCCGTTATATGGTCACAAAAGAGAGCGGTGCGTCCGGTGGATTTTCAGAGAAGATCAGTGCCGCGAAAAAGGCAGGGGTATCAGTATTTGTGATCGAAAACCCGGAGGCGGAGAACGGGGAGCAAAAGGAAAACCTAGAGGAAATTCTTCAGGAAATAGAACGTTTGACCGGTAAACACATTCGAAGAAAACAGATGCAGGTATCTCTTGTCGGGATCGGCATGGGAAATACAAAACTGATCACAGAGGAAGCGGCGGAGCGTATAAAAGGCGCAGATCTGTTATTCGGGGCAAAAAGACTGCTGGATGCGGTGCCGGCGCAATGGAATGTAGCTGCGGAACGACTGCCGTATTATCTGGCAAAAGACATTCTTCCATGCCTTGATGATGCAGGTGAAAAAAGTGGGAAAGCCATTTTCCATGCAGTCATTTTATTTTCCGGCGATACCGGATTCTACAGCGGCGCAGAAAAAATGATGCAGGCATTGCAGGGCAGGGAGAACACGGAGGTGTCCGTCTGTCCTGGGATTTCCTCGGTTTCTTATCTGGCTGCGCGCAGTGGTAACAGCTGGCAGGATGCTAAAATCGTCAGCCTGCATGGGACAGACCAGATGGAGCGTTTGATAAAAAAGGCAGGGATGAGAGAAAAAGTGTTTGTTATTACATCCGGTGTTTCGGATGTCCGCGAAATCGGGAAGCGGCTGATCGAATGTGGATTAAAAGAGACGACTGTGACGGTCGGATATGCGCTGTCCTATCCGGCGGAACAGATAAAAACATTGTCTCCGGAAGAATGTATGCAGCTTACCGACGAGGGACTTTATACCTGTCTGATCCAGAATCAGAGGATTTCGGGAGAAAAAAAGAATTCTGATCCAAAATTCCTGACGCATGGTCTGCCGGATGACGCATTTTGCCGGGATAAGGTGCCGATGACAAAGGAGGAAGTCCGGGAGGCGGCAATCTGTAAAATGCACCTGACACCCGACGCGGTGGTTTATGATATCGGAAGCGGGACAGGCTCAATCGCGGTCGAGATGGCAAGGCTGTCAGACAATCTTACCGTCTATGCCATTGAGCGAAAACAGGAGGCTGTCGCACTGATCGAAAAGAACTGCACAAAGTATGGACTTGCCAATGTAAAAGTGATCTGTGGGGAGGCACCCGGGGCACTTACAGGGCTTCCGGTTCCAACTCATGCATTTATCGGTGGAAGCAATGGCAGTTTAAAGGAGATATTAACGGATTTATACCGGAAAAATCCGCGTATGCGTGTGGTAGTGACGGCAATTACGTTAGAGACGGTTGGGGCTGTTTCTTCTATATTAAATGAGTTTCCGGTGGAACAGGAAGAAATCATCCAGATGTCAGTCAGCCGTGCGAAAAAGGCGGGACGTTACCATCTGATGCAGGCGGAAAATCCGGTGTTTATCCTGTCGTTTTATTTTGCAGGAGGGACGGAGTCATGAGGACACCAAGAATACTGATTGGCGCGACAGGAAGTGGAAGCGGAAAGACTACGATCACCTGTGCACTGCTTGAAATATTAAAAAGACAGGGGAAAAAAGTACAGGCATTTAAGTGTGGACCAGATTATATCGATCCGATGTTTCACCGCACGGTACTTGGAATACCATCGAAAAATCTGGATACGTTTTTTACCGGGGAGAAAATGACGGCAGAACTGTTTATGGAGTCTGCAGTAAATGCAGATATCTCTGTGATGGAAGGCGTAATGGGACTGTATGACGGGTTAGGCGGGATCCGGAAAGAAGGATCTGCCTATGACCTTGCGACGGTGACAGACACGCCGGTCATTTTAGTCATCGATGCGCACGGAATGGGGAGGAGCATTCTTCCGCTGATCGCCGGTTTTCTTTCCTATGATACGATTCATCTGATCCGTGGAATTATTTTAAACCGCACCTCCGGCGCATTTTTTGAGACGATACGGCCGGAGATCGAGAAGAGTTTTCCGGTAGAAGTTCTTGGATATTTTCCAAACCAGAAGGAGATTCTTTTAGAGAGCAGACATTTGGGACTTAAACGCCCGGAAGAAGTAGAAAAGATGGCGGAACTGCTGGCAAAAACGGCGGATATGTTAGAAAAGACCGTCGATATAGACAGGCTTTTCGCAATCGCGGAGGGGGCATCAGAACTGCCGGAAGGCAGCACATTAGAAAAAGACAGTTACGGTAAGCAGAAAGTACATTTGCAAAAAAGCGGAAAAAGACCCGTGATTGCCGTGGCACGCGATGAAGCGTTCTGTTTTTATTATGAGGACAACTTAAAGGCACTTGAAAAAGCCGGCGCAGAGATTGTATTTTTTTCACCGCTTCATGATGGAAGTGTGCCAAAAGAAGCGGACGGTCTATTGCTTCCGGGAGGGTACCCTGAACTCTATGCGAAAGAATTATCTGAAAATAAGACGATGCTTGCGGATATCAGGGAAAAGGCGGAACTCGCGATGCCGATCGTTGCTGAGTGTGGCGGATTTATGTATCTGCATCAGACGATGGAAGATACAGAGCATCATGTTTATGAGATGGCAGGCGTTGTGCCGGGAGACTGCTTTTACACAGGGAAACTGGTTCGTTTCGGGTACATCGAACTTACGGAAAAAGAATCAAACTTTCTGCCGGAAAATGGCAGCATAAAAGGGCATGAATTTCATTATTTCGACAGTACCGCAAACGGTGATGACTGTGTGGCATTAAAACCGGTAAGTGGGAAAAAATATGACTGTGTTTTTGATAAAAATTCATGCTTTGTGGGATTTCCGCATCTTTATTATCCATCTGCGCCGCAATTTGTGGAAAATTTTGTAAAAAAAGCAAAAAATTATGCGGACAGGTCAGAAGTAAATAGCTAAGGAAGCATTTTAATGCAGCAGGATAAATAAATTGTTGTGAAATACAAAAAATATGAAGTGAAAACACAGGAACAGAATTTAAGTAAAAACAGGGGAATACAACCGTGAAAAATACAGAAAAAACAGGGATACTCTACGGAATCGGCGTCGGACCTGGTGACCCGGAGCTGGTCACATTAAAAGCGGTACGGATCGTTGGAGAGTGCGATACCGTGATACTCCCGGCAAAAAGCAAAGAGGACTGCATCGCCTACGGAATCATGAAAGAGGCATGTGGGAAAATTGCAGAAAAAGAATTGATATGTATGCCCTTTCCGATGACAAAGGATGAGAGCAGACTTACTGCGGCGCATGAGCAGATCTGTCTTGAGATAAAAAAATTGTTAGATAACGGCAGACAGGTGGCTTTTTTGACGATCGGAGATCCGACGGTTTACTCCACTTACCAGTATATCCATAAACGTGTGGTAAAAGGCGGCTATGAGGCACATATCGTAAACGGAGTCCCGTCTTTTTGTGCGGCGGCGGGGGCACTTGGAATATCGTTAGCGGACAATAAAGAAGAGATCCATGTGATACCGGCATCCTATGAGATAGGAAAAACAGCAGAATTTTCCGGAACCAGAATTTATATGAAGTCCGGGAAGAAATTAGGGGAATTAAAGCAGATGCTGCAAAAACAGCAAAAAGATAGCAGACTGGAAGTGTATTCGGTAGAAAACTGTGGTATGATGAATGAAAAAATAACCACAGAGGTGGAAAAGTTAGATGATACCTCCGGTTATCTTACCATTGTGATCGTAAAGGAGCATTGACCTTGGAAAATTCCTATCGTTATTTTGAAAACAGGGCATGTAAATATTATCCGTGTCATGAGGTGGAAAATGATGAGATGAACTGCCTGTTCTGTTTTTGTCCGCTGTATGAGAGAGAACACTGTCCGGGCAATCCGGAATATATTAACAGTAAGGGCAGAGTCATCAAATCCTGCATGCACTGCACATTTCCCCACGAAGCGGAAAATTATGATATTATCATGCAGTTTTTAAAAAAGAAAGCAGAGACGGAAAAATAAGTGACAGAAGAGAAATTTATTCATACTAATTTAAAAAACGAACTGACATACGATTTCCTTGTGGAAATTTTAAAGCATTACCATTATGAGCAAAAAGATATGGAAATGCTAAAGGAAGTTGCAGGGGAACTGCGCGAATGCCTTGCCGGGGAGGAAGGATTTTACTGCATGACGAGGCGTCAGTGTGAACAGATCCTGAATCTGTGCAGAGAAGAAAATTATGCAATCGGGATATTTACGCTGGGGAGCAGGGTAGATGAGCTCGAGAACCGTTATAGCAGCACAGAGCGTTTAAGAGAAGCATATGCAGTTGAGACGATCTGCTGGGAACTTTTGCGGAAAGGATATGACATGTTTCAGAGGTGGGCAGAGGCACATTTGAAACAGCGCCTTGAATCTTATCATTTTTTTGGCTCGGAGGAGGGGCTTCCTTTTGAAAAAATGGCACAGCTTTTAGCAGAGATGGGACAGAATCGGATTACCTGCAATCAGGCATACTGCATGGAACCCAAAAAAAGCGTGATGTTTTTAGCGGAACTTTCCGGTGGAAGTCCGAAAGTGGAATCTAAGCGGAATTTCCGGGAAAAATCCGGGGAAAGTTCCGGTGCAGGAGTAAAATGGAATGCTGCTGAAACAGAAAAATGTGGTGACAAAAGTACCGGAATCTGTGCATCCTGCAGCAATAAAGAATGTGCTTATCGAAGATAAAAAGATTGTTTTTTATAAAAAACATCCGAAAAACGTAGTAATAAATTTGGCAATTATTTCAAAAAACATCCGAAAAAACGGGTGTTTTTTTGTTTACCTGGTCAGTTCTACTTTATTCGAACATAGTTTCGGATGGATGAATGGCTGATAAAAAACAGGACACATATCAAAAAATTGAGTAAAAATGAGCAAATTTTTTTTCGGGAAAACATGTATAAAAAATTTGACTTTTGGATATAACCTAAGTATGATATGTGCCTGTATCAAATGACGGCATTCGTCATGTTGACATATATGTATCATTCTTGAGGAAAGGAGCAAAATGAGAAAAAGAATATTGGGCGCGGCAGTGCTGTTTAGTTTTATCGTCAGTCTGACTGCAGCATCCAACATAAAAAAAGACGCAGCGGTCAGAGAAGTTCCGGTAATGGAGGGGCTTGCAGCAGGATCGATACGTTTTGCACATTCATTTACGCCAGAATCAGATGAAAAAACAGGAATCGAAAAAAAAGAAAGTATGATAGTAACATCTGCATATGATGATGATCTGATGCAGGAAAAAATAAGAACCACAAAAGAAACACAGATGGAGGAAACTGCACAGGCGGTGCAGGAAACTCCGGCAGAGCAGAATGCACAAACAGTGCAGGAAGCTCCGGCAGAGCAGGATGCACAAATCGTGCAGGAGACTCAGGCGGCACCGGCCACACCGGAAAACCGCTGGCATATCACTTTATCGCCGGATGAAACAGAGCTGCTTGCCAGGATCGTCTGGTTAGAATCACAGGGAGAACCGGTGAAAGGACAGCAGGCGGTTGTGGAGGTTGTGTTTAACCGTATGAGAAGTGATGTGTATCCGGATACACTTTATGAGGTTTTAAGCCAGAAAAATCCGGTACAGTTCTGTTCTTTTAAAAACAGGGACAGGGCAAAACCGACACAGAAGGAATATGACTCCATCCAGCAGGTGCTGGACGGAAAAACCAGAATATTAAGAGATGATACAATGTATTTTTCCACATTTCCGCTGACGGAACATGTGGAGGTCAAAATTGGTGGGCATTATTTTTGCTATTAGCACAACGGAAAAAGAACGGAACGGTCATGAAAATTTTTCAGACCGGGAAGTTCTTTTTTTGATATTAGAAATTGACTTCCCTCTGCGGAGAAATTATACTGATTCTTGGCACCGGAATGTCTGGGGGAACGCGCATTCGATTGTTTATTGTTCCTGATGACAGTGTGTTTAGAACGTGTACAATTTATTATAGAGTGAATTTTCAGCAAAAAAACAAGAATGGAGTTTCCATGGGAGATACAAGAAAAGAAGAAGCGGAGCTTAGTCTTCGCAAAAAATATCATAAGACAATATTTTCACGTTTTGCAAGAGCAATCAACACCTACCGGTTAGTGGAAGACGGCGATCATGTTGCAGTCTGTATTGCACAGGGCGGGAATGGACTGATCCTTGCAAAATGTTTTCAGGAAATAAAACGCCACAGAAAGATTGATTTCGAGGTGGATTTTTTTTCATTCGAAGAGGAGAATAACGGGAAATTTATCCGGATTGCAGAAGAGACTGGTATTCCGTTGCAAAAACTTCATTCTGTGGATGACGTAAAAAACTCCGGCTGTAATAAGTTAGCGGTGGCAGACTGCTATGAGGATGTGATAGAAATGATACTTACGGGCGTGCTGTATAGGGGAGAAATCAGTACTCTGATGCCAAAAGAAAAGGAGCGTGACTTTGGCGGCATAGAGGTTATCCGCCCGTTTTATCTGGTGCATAAGCAGGATCTGAAAGAATGGAATATGGAGTTTGGAATGGTAACAGGAACGAAAGAGGACTTTTCAGACCAGCAGGAAGAAGTAAAACGTCTGCTGGAGGAATTTGAAAACATAAATCCCGGAATTGCGGCAAATATCTTTAAAAGTGTGGAAAATGTAAATTTAAATACTGTGATTGCATATCATACAGGTATGGGACTTCACAGTTTTCTGGAAGATTACGAACAGTAACAAAAATAGGACTTTAGATACAGTTTATTTTGGTTTTCTATTTAAAACAGGAAATAAAACTGTTATAATAAAAAACAGGTTTCATAAAATCAGAGCAGCACAGTGAAAATGGATCGGAAAAGGAACATACTATGGAAAAACAGCGGGCAATTTTGGAGAGCGTTATAAAAGAAGAAATTGATTTTATTTCATATGTAGATCTGGAAGATGGGATGGTACATACCATTGTTACCAATGAGGATGCGGATGTTATGCCGCCGATTGATGGGGATTACCAGAAGGTCAATGATGTGACAATTCCAAAGTATGTACATCCGGAAGACAGAGAAATGTGCGAGAGGGAGTTTAGGCTGGAACGTCTGCAGGAAAATTTACAGAAAAAAGAACGTTTCGTCATTAATTACCGTTTGTTGTGCGGCGGGGAATACCGTCGGAAATCAATGAGTATTTACTATTATGATAAGACCAGAACAACATTGGTTTTTGTGCGCAGGGATATTACAGACAGTTACGAGGAAGAACAGAAGCACCAGAGAGAAATTTATGATGCGATGATGGAGGCAAAGCGTGCAGACCGTTCTAAGAGTGAGTTCTTAGAGCGCATGAGTCACGAGATCCGTACACCGCTTAATTCGATCATTGGTCTTTCCTATCTGAGCAGGGCAAATCTTAGTGATGAGAAGAAAGTTCTTGAAAACTTTGACAAGATTGAGATGTCGGCGCAGTTTTTACGCTCCTGCATGGATGATATTTTAAATCTTTCGCTTTTAGAGAGCGGTCGTGTTGCATTCAATGAAGAAAGTACAGATCTTGAAGAATTTCTTACGCATATAGAGGAAACATTTTCCAGTAAGGCAAAGGAGAAGAGAATTTCTTTTTCCATGCAGAGACGGGGTTCATTTGCGGATAAATATCTGTTTGACCGTGAAAAGTTAAATGAGGCATTGTCATCGATTTTAGAGAATGCCGTAAAATATACACCACCGGAAGGAAGAGTTATTTTTATCATAGAGCTTTTTAACCGGGAAGAACAGGAAACGATCTTCCGTTTTGAGATCAGGGACAATGGAATTGGAATGGAGCGGAGTTTTCTGCCACACATTTTTGATGCATTTGCGCAGGAAGATAACAGAAATACAACATTAAGCGGTGGAACCGGATTAGGACTTACTATTTCCAAGAATATTATTGATTTTATGGGTGGTAAGATCGATGTGTACAGTGAGAAAGGAAATGGCACTGCGTTTGTTGTAACAGTTCCTTTAAAGACTGCAAAGGAGGACAGGCGCAGAACAGAGCGGACAATATATCAGGAGTATGATTTTTCCGGAAAAAGAGCGTTGCTTGTCGAGGACAATGAGATCAACATTGAGATCACGAGAAATATTCTGATACATAAGAATTTTATGGTGGATATCGCTGAGAATGGAAAAGAAGGTGTGGAACTGTTTTTAAAGAATGAACCGGGATATTATGACGTGATACTGATGGATATCCGGATGCCGGTCATGGATGGACTTGCTGCCACACGCTGTATCC